>WSSedL1CaDRAFT_10000425_pt1 | contig 29923 bp, 15 predicted proteins | sample WetSurSL1Cattail_FD_9464 | JGI IMG/M metagenome (IMG submission 9464)
AAAATAAGAGGATAGTTGCAAAAATCTTGCATGTTGAAAAACTAAATGTGATTATATTGAATTTACATATAATGAGTTAGTCGTTTTTCAGCAGACCCTATGTATACACCGACTGGAAAGTTGCGAAGCCCAATTGTTTTAATTTAGTTGTTTTTTGCCTTATCTAAAGCCACTTTGAGAGCCGCCCGGAAAATATTGTACGACCAGGTGGCGCCAGTTATAGCATCTACCTGTTCCGGGTCGCTTGTCTTCATGTATTTTTCGGCATAGGCTTGTATGCCTTTCAGATCGTTTCGGCATTGTTGCATATATTCGGGATTGTCTTTGAAATGCCGTTCGTACTTGGGGCCAAAAACTTCATTTTTTTTCTTATCGAGAATCTGAAAATGAAATTTAACTACCTTGTCATTTTTAATTTCCACCGTAGCTTGCCCCCAATAGGGCTCTGCTTTGTATTTGGACTGTGATTCTCCGGTATATGTACCGTCCTTGTACTGTTTTCCAAGCTTGAATGCAAGCGTGCTTACTACTACTGCCAATAATAGCAGGATAAATAAAGATGTTTTTTTCATACGATAATAACTGCTTTTTAAAGGTCGTGTGGAACTCGCAATGAAACTGGTATTTAGTCAAAATACCTGCTTGGATACTCGTTTCATACGAACGAAAATAATGATAAATGTTCGATTATAATTTGTTTTATCGGTAATACTATCCGATTTCTAATCTCACTTTTAAAGTGCTCAGAGTATCTATTCAAAATAACTCACACAAATCGTCAGGTAAGTTGTTTCAAGGGTGAAATAACCCTTTCGAAATCGCCATTCTTCAAACACTGTCGCCTTGCGACAAAGTGAATCGGGAGACAAGACCTGTCGAAAACTATCTGAATCAGAATTCTCAGAATGTAAACATACTGCATTCAAACTCTTATTCTGTTTATTCTTTAATTCTGAACTCTTGGCTTTTTAGTTTTCAACTAAATCTTTAAAATTATTATCAATAAACTGTTTCAACTGTTCGGCTCTAAAATTACTTTTGATAACTATCCCATTGGGATCAATAAGTAAGGTAGTAGGAAATGCGCGAATTTTGTATTTATTGAAAATAAAATTTTCAGAATTAGCTTCTACTAATTTCCAATTAATACCTATAGTGTTGATTATCTTATCTATTTTTTCTGGTTTATCATTTCCAACAATACCAATAAATTCAATTTTCGAGTGGTCTATTTCGTCATAAACTTTCTTTATATTTGGCATTTCAGCTAAGCAAGGACCACACCAAGTTGTCCACAAATCAAGAAATACATATTTCCCTCTATATTTTCTAGCGAAACAGTTTCTTTCGTTATCAAATCGATTGCTGTAAATGCAGGAACCCTGAACCCAATTTGTGCCGATTCTATTTTTGAAAACGGACGATCTTCTTTTTCAAGAATAAGCACATTCTCATTTATATCTAAATCTTTTATACGATAGATTTTATCATTGTTCTTCAGTTATTTATTCGAAGTAATACCTTCCGAGTTAAAACTCGAATTGTTGAACACTTCAAAAGTCAAATAAGACAAATCACTGGAAGGAACAATTTCAAGCTTTTTTCCATTCAGAATTGCTGTTGCGTGTTGAGCCAAAGTATAAAAGTATAATTTGGCCTGACGATTATAAACAATATATACATTTATAGATTGTTTTACTTTTTTACCCTGCTCCACATAATCATACTCAACGTTAACTTTGCTCCATTTATCTGCTGATATTTTAGTGTTTCTATCAACAGAATCAGCAACAAAAACTGTATCATCACTGAAATCGGAATTGTTATTTTTATCAATGATTAATTGCTCTTTTCCTTTTTTATCTGTCCCGAAAACATATCGAAAAGAGCTTCTAAAAGACCTGTCCCAACCTGTATTTATACCCTCTTGATAAATACTTATTCTTCCTATTCTCAAATTTGTCAGATCTCTATTAGCTATTTGGAAAGTGTCTGATAACTCTTGAGTGTGATCTAAAACAGCATATCTATCAGAATGGACACTTAATTCGTTATGAAAAGTAAGCGGAAGTTTTATTTCCTGTTTTTGAGCAAAACATACTGTTGAAACAAAAATAAGTACAGAAATAATATTGATTTTTTTCATGAAAACTAAAATTTATTGGTTAACAATCGAGAGTATTATTGGATTACTCCTATAATTTTTGTCTCACTCTCTGAAATTTATATTTTTTCCTGCTCTTCTCTATCTATTCGCTCGATAAATTCAACAAGAGTTTTTAATTCTTTTTCTTCGGAATACCACCAATTTGTTGACCATATTCTACAAAACTCAAATCCGTAGGGTGTTATAACACTTTCTCTGAAAATATCCCAGGCATAGGCTTCATTGCTACTATGAAATTCAGTTCCATCACATTCAATCGCTATAATTGGCTTCTGTGTTATTTTAGATTTTATCACTAAATCAATTCTAAACCCACCTATTTTGTATTGTTGCTGAATTCTTTGCTCACCAATAATAGCTGACAATCTATTGAACACTTCTTCTTCAAAGGGTGATTCTGAACCTAAATTATATTCATTATTATATTGCCTTGATTCACAATTTTCATATAGAAGTTTAAGAATTTCTTCCTGGACTTCTATGTTTTTTCCACTAACAGCTCTTGTATAGGCCAGATAAGCATAAAAAATAGCGCGCCCCGTATTTTTATATTCTCTGAGTAAAGTTGAATATTCATTTATTTTTTCATCAGGTATGGATGTACAAACAAACATTTTGAGTTTCGCACGGGTAATTATTACATTCAAAAGTTTATACCCATTTTGTTGCAAAATAGGTCCGAATTGCTGTTTGAAACTACCATCTTTTCTTTTACCAAAGGTTGTCGACAAAATAATAATATCTCGCTCATCACCTTGAATATTTTCTAGGTTCTTTACAAACAAGTCCGAGTCATACACCGAAAGCTTTTTGTCGACTTCAGGATCTTGCCGTACTTTTGTAATTTCTTCCAGAATTAAATTTCTCTGATATATATTGAATGTAGCAATACCTACCGATGGATACTTTCCACTAGTCAGAGGTTTAATTTTATTCATTAAAATATCAATAACCTGTTTTGCTTCATCAAGATTTACGGAATCTTCATACGTGCCGGTCACCTGAATAAATTCGATTGGTTTATATTCATGCTTTGCCGGCATTGGAATTAATCGTTTACCATAAAATGCATGATTTGAAAAATCAATCAAATAAGGGTGCTGTGAACGATAGTGAATTTTTAAAAAAGAAGCCTCATAGTTACAATTTTCAGCATATACCAACAATGATTCGCTATCCGCCAAATCCAGATTTTGTTTCTTTCTTGAACTCTCTGAACGAAAATTGTTTTCATCGTCGGAGTCTTCATCAGTTGGTGCCAGAATAGCATTTCCACCCTGAAAGAAATTTGAAGGAGGCATTTGCTGGCTATCTCCTGAAATTATTTTAATTTTTCCTCTCAGTAAAGCCGGAAATGTATCCTCAATTCGCAATTGACTAGCTTCATCAAAAATAACGACATCAAAAAGTCCTTCTTTCAGTGGAATGATGGAGCTACAAACACTTGGGCTGACAAGAAGAACCGGATAAAAACTTGTAAACAAATTAAAATCACTTCTAATGATTTTTCTCAAAGAATTTCGTTTTACACCACGCGATCCTCTTTTATTATACAGGCTAACTATATTTATACCATTACTCTGAGCTTTCCGAACTGCATAAAATTGTTTTTTAGCCCAATGATTTACGATATTACTTTTCTGAGTGTCTCTTAAGTCAGATTTGTATTGCACTATTTCTTTTATTAAATCGTCATTTTGGGGAAAATTATTATTTTCATTTAGTGCTAATAACCAGTAGACATACCAACTTTCGAACTGTAGAATCCAATTTTTGCTATTTATCTCAATTAAAGATGTCACTACTACTCTATATAAATATGGTAGTTTTGTGTAGAATTTTCGCCATTCAAAATACTCCCTAACTATGTGGAGATTCTCATTTATAATCTGATATTTTGAAATCAGCTTATCCAATAGCGCAATTTTTTTATTGTATTTTCTGCATTTCGTAGTTTCGGGTTCAAAGATTTTAGTGTCATTAATCTCCGATATTATAGTTTCAAAACGACTTTCTACATTTTCGATCTGTGATTTGAAACCCGAATATCCCGAATGTAAATTAGCAGAGCAAAACTTATTCAAATAACGCAACTTAATATTTTCAATCCCACTGTACCACTTATTTGTTGACTCTTTCAGAACTTCAATATTTTCGACACAGGACTTTAAAGTTGCTAGTTTATCTATTTCAAGATAATTGTGTTCAAAATACGTAAAAGTTTGATGAACAATTCTAATTTGGTTTATTTTTTCTACAAAAGATATTCTATCATTTTTAAGTGCTCTGTATTTTTCAGATACAATGCTCAAAATATCAATAAAAATCTTTGAAACCGTATCATTTTTAAAGAATAGCTTTCCATGTTGATTTCTGCACTGTGAAGTGAAAGCCAAACAGTTTTCTATTTCTGAAAGTATTGATTTGAAATAGTCAGAGTAATGCTTATCAAGCCAAGTTTTATAACTTTCAATATCTGAATTTAATTGAGCTTTCAATTCAGCTAACTTTTCAGAGTATAAGCTCTCATTTTCCTCTAGCTTCAATCGAACTGCACTCGAATTGTCATACTCAAATAAACTATCATTTAGAATGGTTAGTGGATGGTTCAAGTCGTTTATTTCCTTAAATAAATTCTGAGCCATTTTAATTTTACTAACTATTTCAAATAACTCATTTTCATCCTTATGAAACTTAAATAACGTATAATCTAATTTATACTTTAACTCTCCTTGATCTATTTCCCTTTTATGCTTTAAAAATTCACCAACTAAAGTCGTCCATTTTTTAGCCAGATAAATTTTCTTATCAAGTTGTTTATGTTGATTATTATATTGACTAACTATATTTTCAAGGTTTCTGATGAGAATATCGTAATTTGATGTATTATCGATGTTCTGAGAAGACAGGTTACAGTGTCTGTCTCTGACTGAATTTATAATTACATCTCTATCCTTATTTATATCTTCAATTACAGCCGAAAGTGCTCCTATTTGGTCACTTTCTTTTTCGAGATTGTGTTTTATTACATCTAGTGCAGTTTTCTTTTCACAAACCACCAGGCACTTGTGATTATTGGCTAAGGAATTTGTGATTAGTGCAGTCAATGTCTGGCTTTTTCCGGTACCGGGCGGGCCTTGAATAATTTTACGTGGTTGGGTGTTAAGCGTTGATAATATTCCTTGCTGGCTTGGGTCTGTTTGAACTGCACTGTGAGCAGTTCCTGAAAATTTTTCAACAATCAGGTTGTCAAATTGGAAATCAGAATAGTTTTCAATTATTCTATCAATGTCGCCAATAATACTCTCTTTTTGCCCCCTAAACAAACCAAAAACTCCGCCAAAATAAATCCATGGTACATTGCCGGAGACTGAATCTATTGCAGTAGCATCCGGGAGATTCTTAATTGGCTCATCTACTTTTTTTATTAATTCGTCTCTCTGTTCATTGCCAATACTAGGATTTATGGCTTTTAAAAGTCTGTAGCATTCATCTACCAGCTCGTTCTGATCAATTAGTGAATCATCCAAAAGTTCATCATTAATTTGGGAAATTAAAATACCTTCGTCTGTTTTCAAATAGGATAAAAGCACTTCATTTAAACCGACCGAATGTATGTCTTCATCTACAATTTTACCATTTGAGTTACGAACTTTATTTCTTAGAATAGTCCAAGTGTTTACTTTGTTTAAAGCCTTAATTATTTCAAGCTGCCAAATAAAAACAGGGGCTTTAATTATTTTCTTTGGATCCTGCTTTGAAGGCTTAATCAATATAGGATAACCAAAACTAAATGTTTTGATTCCATGCTCCTTATAATTATCATCGCTCTCATAGTTTAATGAATTTAATCGTTTTGATAAGACACTCAATCGTTTCTGCTCTTCTTCTGAAACACTAGTAAGCTTAATACTATCAAACGATATTTTGAACTCAAAACTCGATTTTGTGAATAATGCTTTAAGGAATTCATTGGCTAATTCAGAACCAATACAATTCAGGTTAGATAAGTCTAGCCTTGTTGCATAACGTCCGGGTAACGCATTCAAATGGATTGATTTTATATTACCTCCCTTGAGTTTATCTCGTAATGCTTGTAAAAAATTAATGTCTATCATAGTACAGATTTTAAATTCCTCACTCTGCTAAATTGGCTAATAATTCAGCACCTAGATCTAACGCCAATACATAAATTTGATTTTCCAAATCTTCCCATTTAGCAGAGTATACACAATAAAGTTTCACCTGTTTCCACTTTATAAGCAATTGATATTGAAATAAGAGTTTCTTGAAAGCCCAAAAATACAAAACCCATTTAACACCACCAACAATATTTGTATTTATTTTCGAATTCGAATTAAAAAATTTTATTAAGTGGAGGTCAGTTAATGTAAAAGCGTTTTCTCAGGAGCACACAAATCGTAAATGGCACTTTTGAAGTAGCATATAATTAGGGCCTGCTGAAAAACTCAGGCAGCTTTTTTTTTTATTAGATTACGGTGCGCTGCACCTTAAACTTATCTGTGAAATCAAATTTCTACAAAGATTCCGCCACTCTGTGGTTTTGTTAGGGTGCAGCGCATCCTAATATTTGTAGCGAGAATATCAATTCAGCATAGTAAAGGTGCAGCGCACCGTAATATCGACTGCAAAGAGAATAAGAGGATAGTTGCAAAAATCTTGCATGTTGAAAAACTAAATGTAATTATATTGAATTTACATATAATGAGTTAATTGTTTTTCAGCAGACTCTAATTATAGAACTATGTTACCTATCAGATGACTTTAAGTCATTCGATAAGTAGTCAAAATGTGCCCATAAAATCCAAAATTCCGGTAAATAAGACTTCCAGAATAAGATGAATAATGGAGTTATAAATCCAATAAAATGGTGTTGATTTGCGTCTTTTGAGTATTGGCATTCACAAAAAAGAACTTGCAGGTCTTTAGGCGGCTTGCGAAAGAAAACGGAAACAACACAATGGATGATTAATCGATACGCAGTCCACACTTTTTCAGTATGGATGCTTCGAGTTCTTGTTGTGCTTGTGGAGGAATTGGGTCGGAGATTGTTTGACCCTGTAGAATGGCTTTTGCTTCTTCAGCTACAGGAATCATAGCAGGATGTGCATCAAAGAATTCATCCCAGATCTCCACCAGAATGAGATTGGGATTGATTACATAGTTAATGAAATCATCATTAACCAGCAAATTGATTACACGTTTATCTGTAGTTGAACTCACTTTTTTAATTGTCTGTTTTATAACAAGACGCATAAGACTAAAGTTCGTACTCAGAAACTTAAATATTTATTGGATTATATGCAAATACACCTAAGAACATCAAAATCAAGAGTGCTTTTTCTGTCAAAAAATTATATTATTTCCATGAATTACACATCGGCTGCAAACTAAATCAACAAAACTCCGACCGTATAGAAGAAGGCGAAAAGTAGTTAGTGATTAGCGATTAGTGATCAATTATTAATCACTAAACACTAATAATTGATCATTTATAATTTATCATTTATAATTATGCTGCACATGCACGAAGCTTGGATATACCACGGTGAATGAGGTTGCGCACCGACTGGTAGTTCATTTGCATAATAACACAAATGTCTTCATATTTTTTTTCTTCGATATAATACAAAATGATGGCTTTGCGTTGCCGGGGAGACAACTGATCCAGCATTTTGGTTACAAATATATTATTAAGTGCTTCTCTCTCATTGGCAATATAATCGTTTTCGATATTATCACTGGCAATAACATCCAAATCTTCGACTGCCACACTGGACAAGTTTACACGCTTACGACTTTCGTCGCACAACTTATTCTTCAATGAAATCAATACGTAAGATTTGAAATTGGCTACAGAATCCAACTCCGTTCTCATGTTGTATATCTTGACAAATACTTCCTGAATACAGTCCTTCAACAATTCTGTATCACTAGTAAGTTTACAGCCATAGCTGAACAGTAAATTTACATACAAATTGTATAACTTCGAAAATGCCTGTACGTCTCCCTCCCTAAAGTCGGCAAGCAACCGGGTTGTTTGAGCATCTGCATTTGCATAAGGCGATTTCTTCAAGAGTGTTTGTTCCATCACGGTTTAAATTTGTGTTTAAATCTGCATGACAAAAATACTTTGTGTGCAAAAGAAACCGTTGGAAATTCTGATTTGGATATAGTAAAAATAGGTAATATGCTTTAGAACATATTTTCAAGTTAATTATTGGTTTTTGTACAATAAAAAAAGCCGAAGTTGGATCATTCCAGCTTCGGCTTTTAAGACTATTTTATGTTGTATAATTATATTTTTTGAAACCAATAAACACCGGTTTTAGATCCATTCGTTTCCAGGTCAAACACATGGCCTCCTTTTATTGATTTATTCACTACAATCACCTCTCCCGATTTGGAATTTACGAATTTCAAAACAAAATTACCGTTTTCAAGCATTACCGGAATTTTCGATTTTGACTGGGAATAAATAATAATTCCTGTACCAGTTTTTCCCAATTGCTTGTAATTTCCATCATTTACAGGCACTACAGCCATCTGAGAGGCAGCATGGATAAATTCTGGATCTTTGACCTGCAATACAGGACAAGAACCGCCTGCCATAAGCACAGCCCACGCCATATCAGGATAATTTTCGGCATAATAGGTTACGGCTTTAGTAGGGTATTTTGTCCGGTACTCGCTAACAGCTTTGTAAGCTTCATCAAAAGTCACTACTCCGATTTTCATCAGTCGTGCATGTTGCCGAGGGGCTAAATTCAGTCCACCCTTGGGAGCATACGTAGTTCCATCCTTTTTATAATGCCAGTAACGGATATCGATAACATCTACCACAGCGGCACGTTTTGCATCGGCCAGAATGGAATCCTGAACATCTTTGGTAGCACTCAAAGCAACAATTGCTTTTTTACCTGTTTCGTTTTCCCATTCCTGAATAACATCCAACCAGAACTGTACAAAATGTAACGGGCCGGTAAACTCGGCACTGATTAATTGTACCACATTTTTATTACCAGCAAAATTATTTAAAGACTGACGTATGTAATTGCGATAAGCATTTCGTCTGGCCGGATTAGAAACATCGTAGAACATTTCGGCACGGAAGATTCGTTTATCGCCGGTAAAATTTATAGGTTCTGGAAATCCAAGGTCATTTATATTATTAGCCGAACGCCATGGGCAATCCACCCAGTGTGCACCGGCTTCAATAATATTATGTTGGAAAAAATTTTCATGAAATAAAAGCATGCCATGTTTTTCGGCTTTGTCGGCATATTCTTTCAAACGCGACCAATACCAGGCATTGGGACGATTTAAATCATATTTTGTTAATCCATCCCAGGCCAGTCCTTCCCCACTTCGGGCAAAAGGTTGTTCGTATCCCGGTCCCCATACATCACCATCACGACGACGAATACGTTCGTGATCATCGCGACGACGATCAGTCCATAAACCATAATTATGATCCAACACGGCAATTCCATTCGATTGCATAGTTGAAATTACAGAATCAATACGGTCGGTTAATCCAAAGCCCTCACGTCCGGCAACAAAACGGGTTACATGTGGTCTGGTCATATACGATGCAATATAATTCGGTTTCAGTTTTCCGTTCCACCACTGTACATCCAGTTTTCCACCCGTAATTAAAGCTCCATCACATACCAGGCGTCCACCTTCAATGGCAACAGTTGGTGTATAAACATGAACTTTCATTGGTTTACTTTTCAGCTCATTGGTTGTCATCAATTTTGAGTGATCCACAGACGGTTTAAAAACAGCCTGATCAATCCACATTTCTGCAGTAAGTAGTGGTTCGTACGCTTCTTTCATCATTCGTTGAGCATCAGCCACAGGAGGGCTGCTGGAAGCATCTGTATTCTTTGGCAACACACGTCCGCGAGCCGAAACATCCTGATTCAAACGAGCTGCAAGTTGCGCATAATAAATACTCCGTGGTTGAACATGATTATTTGATTCCGCCCAATCTCCGTCTCCTGAGAACTGTGCCCAACAACCGTAAGCTCGGTTCTTAGCATCAGCAGCGGGTGAATAACATTCAATTTCAGCTGCTGTACATTGCCAGAAAAGACTGTTGGCAGTATTCCATCCGGCACCATTTTTACTTTGCCCCAGATTTTTGAAAGCCAGATTATGTCCGTCAATATTTACCACATCGAACAATAAACCGGTAGCCCAGGCATCAATAGATCCACTAAAGCCTAATGCCCGCTTTGCTTCGCATTGCACAAAAGCATTAGGGCCGGGCGCACAGTAACCGGCTGCAAAATCGTTTATACCATCTTCGGAATAACAACGTTGAAAGAGGTTCTGCTGTCCCATGGTATAAAAGGTTATACGGCGGAAACCACCAATCTCTGAAACCGGTTCTTTAGAAATACAATCTTCAACCGTAATTTGCAACGAAGTAGGCTGTAAGAAAACAGCATTTCCTGCAAAATGATTAAAGTTAAGCTGACGAACCCAGCAGTTCTCTGCATTTTCTACCGAAACTCCGGTCCAGCAGTGATCTTCATCCTTTGGGTATTTTTTATTGTAATCGGATGTCATAGTCAGATTCTCAACACCTGACTCCGATATACGACCAGTCCATTGGTACCGGGAGATTTTAGAAGCTCCCCATTGAATATCGAGTGCCACGGTAAGTGGTGCATTGAGTGTGACTTTATTTCCATCAACCGAAACAATAGTTCTATCCCAGGTTACATTAATATCAGTAGGTTTCCAACCCAATGCACTGATTCCTCCACCATAAATGTCACAACCTACAGAAGCAATCCATTTATCGGTAGAAGGACGCATGATATTTATTCTGTCGCCCACTTTTAAGCCGGTAGCCGATAAGAGTTCCAGCGTTTTTTCATTTACCGGTACATAAGAAGAAGCCAATTGAAAAGTGTCTTTGGAAACTCGGTTATTGATTCCTTCGATATGAAGCACAGCAGACCGGTCAACACCATGTCTGAACAAAACAGTTTCACGTTTATCCGATCCGCGCAAAACGACACCGGAAGTTCGAATCCATAAGCTTTTACTCAGGTTAAAAGTACCTTTATCAAGTAACACGGCACCGCGAAACCCTTGTTTATTCGGTTTGAGCGACGAAACATAATCGATGGCACGTTGTATAACATCCGTTGCATCGTCCTCACGTCGCGATACAAAAATCACATTATTTACCGCAGGAATATCCTGCTCCGAAGCTTTATAACCACAATACGAAAAATCAAGAATCCGATTTTCCTTTGCATCTTTCGTATAGGTTATGTTATTATTGTTTTTGACCTGCAACGGAAAGCTCAGAGCTTTTACAGGTAAAAACCAACTTAACGCAGAGACAAATAGCGCTAAAAGATAGAATTTAATTTTGTTCATTTCTAGATTAGTTTTCAGAGATTCTGACTGAAATTACATCAAACTCTTACGACCCGCCAGCGTATCGTGATTGTTTTTCATATCTTTCCAGTCTACTTTTTTCTTAGTATCAATACCATTGATATATTTTTCAATATTTGTGTAACCATCGCCGTTACAATCTTTCACAGCATCGGTCGGATCATTCGGATTCAGTCCATTTGCTTTTTCCCAGGCATCAGGCATTCCATCGTGATCAGAATCAACATAAGGTTGTCCTTTATACTCGGGCAAACCACCCACCTGACGGATGTCGGTGATGATTCCCTGTTTGTAAGAATCAGCCGGTAAACGGCGTTTTACATATTTAGGAATAAACAATGGAGCATCTTTTTCGTAAATAGCTTTTCCGGTAACAACAGTTTTCACCACCCGTGCATCCACTGCATCGCGTTTAGGAAATGTAGCTCCTGCATTTTCGATTACAAAGTTATACGCTTTTTTGGCATCCTGAATTTTTACGGCAGGCATATCAAATGCTTTGTCTACTTTGATATTTTTTACATAATCGGCCAATTTAAATTCATCGGCAAGTTGTACACCACCATCCCAATTGTTTTTAGTTACTTTAGAATTACCTTCAACAATATTTCCGGACACATAAGCTTTTCCGAACGAAGTTGGTCTGCTTTTATCACGTCCCGCTTCAGGTTTTAGTAAGCGATAGGAAATAGGTTTATCCAGCGGCGTGATGGGACCCGGTTTAAAGTAATTGTTGATAATATTGAAAAAACTGTTATGATCACCACCATCGATCGATCTGTTCCACCAGTTGTATATTACATTGTTGGCAAAATTAAATCCGCCATCCATTCCGACTGAACAGTTGCGACTGATATTGGAAGCCCAAAGATTTTGGTAGAACAAACAGTTGTGACCACCAATAGTAGAACCAAATGCATGATTGTAGGTATCCATTCCTTCTGAGAAAATAGAATTTTGAATGGTAATATTCACGGTTGGGAGTTTTTCGCCTTTTCCTTTAGCATCGCGTTCGTAAACATGGCGATAGATCGACATATTTTCATCCAACCCCCAACTGGCGGATACATGGTCGATCATGATATTTCCAACTGCATTTCCACCCACAGCATCATCTCTGAAACCAACATCCTGCGCTCCACGACGAAAACGAAGATGACGTAAAATTACATCGTGTGTATCGATCAGAAATGAAGATCCGGTAACACAAACTCCATCGTTCGGAGCAGTTTGTCCGGCAATGGTGATATAAGGAGCACGAACATGAATGGGAGTAGATAAGCGGATAATACCGGCAACATTAAAAACAATAATACGGGCACCTCCGGTTTCGCAGGCTTCGCGAAGTGTGCCGGGACCTTCGTCGGCAAGTGAAGTTACAGTAATAACTTTTCCTCCACGACCACCGGCCGTAAATTCACCACCACCATAAGCACCGGGAAAAGCAGGAATATCAGCTTTTAGCAAATCCTCGGGTTTAGCCGCCCAGGGTCTGTACGGGCGACCATTTTCAGCTTCTTTGTTTACAATCGGAAACGCTTTCTGCCATGCGAGGTCCGATTTACGATTGATTTCAGCTTCCTGACGGGCAACTCTAACTTTGACAGAATCAGGTAAAATAGGATATTGAGCGCAGACAGAACCAACACATGCGCCAAAGGCCAATATCGATAAAACTTTCTTCATTCTATTTGAATTATTAGTGATTATTCTTTTTAATAAAAACGAATGAGAAACCCTTTTGTAATCAGCTAAATCACTTTTTTTTGTATTTATTCATATATTCGGTCGGAGTTTGGCCGTATTTCTTCCTGAAACACTTTCCATAATAACCGGCTTCCTTAAAACCAACAGCAAAAGCGATTTCTGAAATGGTCATGTCGGTATTCTTCAATAACTCGAGCGATTTAGTCAAACGAACCTCCTTGATGGTATCAACAGGTGCCAGACCGGTTAAGCTTTTTAGTTTTTTGAAGAAAGCCGAACGGCTTATTCCCAGATTATCGGCAATAGAATCGATATTAAAATCACTGTTATCGATATTTTCTTCAATAACCTGATGAATTTTATCTAGAAATTGAATATCTTTTTTTACCAGATAATTTTCGTAAGTGTCCTGTTCATTGGGTTCCTCAGCTTTTTCTTGTTTCCAGATTTTATCCCTGAACACCTTACGATCGCTAAGCAACTGTTCAATGCGTGCAATGAGATATTCTTTATTAAAAGGCTTCGTAATATAGGCATTTGCACCCATGCTAATAGCTTTTATTTTGGCCTCGTCATCACTTTTGGCTGTCAGAATAATTACCGGAATATGACTAATCTGGAAATCATTGCGCATTGCCTGCAGCATCTCGGTTCCACTCATTTCAGGCATCATCTGGTCGGTTACCACAATATCAGGATGGTGCAGGTTCACCTTTTTCAGACCCTCCACGCCATTTCCGGCCGTATAAACTTTATACCTATCGTCGAGCTGTAAACGTAACAGGTTGCACAAATCCTTATTATCCTCCACAACCAACAGGACGGGAAGATCGTTTTTAGTATCATCCAGCTCAGCATCAAATTCATCATCTTCCGTTTCATCATCAACAGCTTCTATTTCTGCATCACTCACCGTATCGCCCACATAAAAATCAACTTCCGAAGGGTTATAATGATCTTTGTCCAACAAGAGTTCAACCGTAAAAACCGAGCCCTGATCCGGCTTGCTATCAACACGAATGATACCGTGGTGCAGATTTACAATTTCTTTCGAAAGTGCCAGACCAATTCCGGTTCCGGGATAATATGCATTCTTTGAATTTTCACCCTGAAAAAACCGTTCAAAAATCTCCGTTATCTTATTCTGAGGAATACCAATTCCGGTATCTTCCACCCGGATAAAACAACCTTGCTTTTCATCGGTAAATCCGGTAGTAACATAAATACTTCCACCCGATTGAGTAAATTTAAATGCATTCGACAACAGGTTGCGAACAACAATTTCCAGTTTTTCCTTATCAGCCCACAACGATATTTCGTCGTCAAGCAGATGAAACATAAAACTGATCTCTTTCTCTTCGGCCAACACGCTGAATTCTTTATGAAAAGAACTGACCAGCGAATTAAGTTCACATTGCGAAACATGAAGTATCATCTTTCCATTCTGAATCTTGCGGAAATCAAGAATCTGATTGACCAGCTGCAACATTTGACTGGCATTTTTTTCAATCATAGCCACATATTGCAATCCCTTTTCGGTCAATTGTTGTTTTTGTTTCAATTCCTGAATAGGACCCATAATAAGCGTAAGTGGCGTACGAAGTTCGTGGGATATATTCGTAAAGAATTTGATTTTCATTTCCGAAACACGTTGTTCAATATACATCTCGTTTCGCATGCTGATATAAAATAACACACCTTTTATAGAAAAATAAATAAGAGCTAAAGTCAGAATAAAATAAAAGGTCTTTGCCCACCAGGTTAACCACCACGGAGGCAAAACTATAATTTCAAGCGTTCTTTCCGACTTTAACTGCGTATTTGCCTCGTCAATGGTCTGAACACGAAACAAATATTTACCCGGAGGAATATTAGGATAAGAGGCAATACGATTTCGCGCGTTAAAATGCCACTCGTCTTCATAGCCTTCGAGAATATATTTGTACGACACCCGGTTCTGATCCTGATAATTGAGAGCTGCAAATTCAATAACAAAAGTTGACTGGTTATGCTTCAGAGTGATGGAACTGGCATAACGAATAGATTCTTTTAAAATAGGATCATCCTGAAAACTTTTAAGTTCCCGGTTGGAAACAAGGAAGTTTACTATAAATGTTTTATATTCGTAATTATAGGTTTCAATTTTTTGCGGGTCAAAAGAGAGTATCCCTTTCCGGTTACCAAACCACAGTTCGCCCGAATTTAAACGTACGGCACTTTCCTCTTCCATTTGCGCATTAAAGAATCCGTCGTACCGATCAAAATTGCGGAATGACTCCTTACTCTTATCAAAACGCGATAAAGAATTTTCTGTAGCAAGCCAAAGTGCATTACGGTTATCTTCTACTATGGACAAAATAACATCGCTATTCAGCCCTTCTTTCAAACCGTAAGATTTAAATTCAATCTTTTTCGTTTTATGATCGTATCTGACTAATTTATTGAGTCCTCCACCAAATACACTAATCCATATCTGGGAAGAAGCATCTTTGTACAAAACGTAAATATCATTATCGGATATGTTTGAGCCTGCAGGCTCATTTCTATATATTTCAAAATCTATCTGTTCGGGGCTTTTGAAATTACTATCAAACGACATCAGTCCGTCACTGGTTCCAACCCAAATTCGTCCGTCTTTATCTTCGGCAATATTACGAACCTCCATATAAAGTCCGAATTTAGGATAGTGCCGGAAACTGTTGAATTTATTTTTAAAACTAACAGCACCAGCTTTATTTGTAGTCACCAGATTCAGCCCGCCACCAAACAAAGCCACCCAAATACGATGATGACTATCTTCGTAAGTATAATAAACTTCATTTCCGGCTAATGAAGAAGGATTTCGTTCGTCCGACCTAAAGCGGGTAAAATTAAAGCCTAATGCAGACGACGGATTTCGTTCGGCACGTACCAGACCGTCACCTTTAGTGGAAAACCATAAATTACCCTTACTATCTTCCATAATATGATATACATTTCCGATATTGTAATTTTTATCACTAAAGGTCTGTTTTATAGTACCGGTTTTATCAAGTCGGTACACTTCAGAATTTCGGGAAGCTGCCCAGATGTCACCGTTACGGGTTTGAGCTAATGTTTTTACAGCATAATCGGCTACCTGAGATGGATTAACGACAGGTAAATGAAACAAGCTAAACTGTTCTTTAGGAAAACTAATCTGGTAGATGCCGGTTGAAGTAGATGTTAACCACAGAATATTATCTTTATCCAACAGAATATCAAAGAATGTTTTTTTCTCTCTGTCCTGATTCAACTCAGGTTGTTCATTTATGTTTGAAAGAGTCATCGTTGAACGATCGAAGCAAACCTGATCACCTGAGGTTGTCAGGATAAACATCCCCAGTTCTTTACCGTCCTGAATCTTGATCGATTTATTTACTTTTCCGGCAGGAAAAGCGAGACGTTTACTAAGTCGGTTAAAAGGATCGTAGTAGACTAATGAAGATTGATTGGTTTCAAACCAAATCTTATCATAACTATCAATATATGAATTTGTAACCAAATCACTTCCTAAAAGAGAAAGTACCTTTATACTATTCGAAGTTCGTTCGTCGAATTCAAAAACACCTTTACCGGCAATGGATACAAACAGGTTTTTTCCGTTCAGACAAATAATATTTTGTATGGCCCCCGCTCCGTGAAACGCAGCTATTTTACTGACACTCCCATCGTAATAATTGATTTTGAAAAGATTTCCTTTGTTATCGCCAACCCAAAGTATTTTACCGTACCAATAAGCACAGGAAAACTCTTGCCCCGGTTCGGAGCCTATTTTACGGAGTACAAAATCGGAAGGTTTTAATTTGAAACCGGGTCCTTTTTTACAGGATATTATCTTAAAGTCAATCCCGATCCAATTGATATTCCTTGCATCTTCCACCAACAGGTTGTTGGTCAACTTATGTTCTCGTTTACTCTGCGAATCGTACAGCAGCGACACATCCACCTTTCCACCACCTTTCGATGAAGCTTTCAGCAAATCCTTATTTTTAGTAAGCAGTAATAAATCACCCGATTCCATTTTCTGGATTTTGATGATTTTAGGGCTTACCGAATACTTTTTCTTTATTTCATTGAATACATCGTAAAAAAGCTCTTTCCGTTTATCGAAAAGATACAACTTATGATCGATGGTTTTTACCCACAAATTACCATCCTTGGCTTCAACAAGGGTTTGCAATTTATGTGGTGGAATATCGGTATTATAATCTTCGCGACTGTTGTAACTTTTGAACTTGACACCATCGAAACTGGTAAGTCCATACCAGGTACCAAACCACATAAATCCATCGGCATCTTTCAGGGCACAAAAAACAGTATTGTTGGGCAAACCATCTTCAATAGAATAGTCTTTCACAATGATGTTTTTACTTGCAAAAACCGATTGGAAAGCAACTAAGAGCAAGAGCAATAAAAAGGACGATTTCTTCATGGGTTAACAGCTAGGTAGTAGTTACAAGTAAATAGTTACGAGTTACAAGAATGTTTATCTGCATTTTACTTTCTAAAACATTAAATATTACTTATTTCTTTTACGAACACAAAGATAAATTACATCGAACAGTTTACAATGGATAAATCAGAATAATTTCTCCCAGGGATTATTACTCCTGAACGGAACAGCCGGAAGTCCTTCGCCATTGACGAAATTAGACTGCGCTGCTTCATTCCATGCAAAACGCACCCATACAGGTTGTTTTATGTCCGGTGCAGAAACAATGACTTTGTTACCCTTTATATCAGCAAGTGCCGGTACAAATTTACCGTCGGCTCCGGCAATGCTAAACCAACTAAGCGGTTTTCCGTCGCGACTTTTAAGTCCACTACCAATATTATCGAAGCTTACTTCAATGGTATTGTTCACAATTTTCATCGATTTATAGCTGGGACCGGAACAAACCACCTCCTTCATTCCATAAGTTTTATTCAATGCCACCAAGCTCAAGCGTCGACCCACTTCCCATTTATAACCCGGGTGTAAATCCACAATGCTGTCGACCAAATCGGTAATGGTAACCATGCCTGTACCCGGCAGCTTTAGTGCCAATGCCTGCGATTCCCAAAATTCGGGCAAATTATCGGTAGAATGCGGACGAACATCTTTGGCTCCGGAATAGTTATAAGGAGCTATTTGCACAAAGTAAAAAGGCATTTTAGCTTCTTTCCAATCGGTACGCCAACTATCAATAAGCGTTTTCTGTTTGTATGCATAGCGAATATTCTCATTCAGGAAACAACCCGACTCACCCTGATACCAAAGGAATCCCCGGATAGAAAACGGAATGAGCGGTTGGATCATCGTTGTGTAAAACTTACCCGCATCACCACCATCGGCAGTAAGCGGTTCAAGCACTTTTCCGTTTTTCAATTTGGGCGATACATTCATCTTATCGGCTTCAATCCAGGGCTCAATACGACTACCCGGCACTGCCGACGAAATCATGCCGATGGGGATATGCAGTTTGGCATATAATTCTTTAGCAAAATAATAACCGACAGCCGAAAAGTCAACCAACGATCGTCCCATGGCTGCATCCCAATCGGCATGAGTGGAATCAGGCGACATATACTTACGACGCACCAGAAAAATACGGATATTAGTGTTGTTGGCATTGTTCAAATCATCTTCGGGTGGTTTGTACCCTTTTACATTTGATTTGTAATTGCTATACTTGCGCATGGCATATTCCATATTCGATTGACCCGAACAAAGCCACACTTCACCCACCAGAATATTTTTCAGCACAATGGTATTGGTGCCCGCGATAGTCATCTGTCGGGGTTGTTCCGAGGCTTGCATCGGGTTCAATTTCACCATCCACTTGCCGGAATCGTTGGCCACAGTTTCTTTACGCTGCCCACCAAAAGTCACCGTTACTTTTTCGCCTTTGGAGGCGGTTCCCCAAATAGGCACTGCTTTTTGACGTTGCAGCACCATATTGTGACCGATAACTTTAGGAAGAATAACCTTGGCCGAAAGCGCGGAACTACATGCCAGCGCAAGGGTGAGGAAAAAAGAAAGTTTATTTGATTTCATTTGTTTTTATAGATTCAACTTTTCCAAAGTTTTGAACTTTGGAAAAGTTTGAAAAGATTTATTTCTTCTCACCAAACTCTGTTTGTTGTTTTTCTACTTCATCAAGCAGTTTTTGTTTCTCTGCATCGGTGAGTTGTTTGATGTTTTTTTGCGAAGCAGCGGATTTTGTTCCTTTTACTGCCTGAACATTCATAGCACAAAAAGGCAAATCGGCCGGAACGCTTTCGAGTTCTATTTCAGCAGCAGTGGGTGCCTGTGTACCTTCGAATTGCACATGCGCTTTTACTTTTATTTTTCCGGCTTTGGTAGTGGAACGAATCAGTACCGGTGCACTCCCCCACTCTACGGCACGCGGATTGGCTCCAATATTCTGATCGCCTATAATCTCGCCTTCGCCTTCTACGGTGAACACAATATTGTCTTTAGCCAGACGACGCACATTGCCGCTATCGTCGGTAATTTCGGCCACCACAATAATAAAATCGGAGCCATCGGCTACCAGCGATTGTCCCAGCTTGTCAACAGTCAGGCGGATTTTGGTAGAACGACGCGAAGGCATTTTCTTTTCGCTGCATACCACTTTACCGTCGATAATTCCTTCGGCCAGCAGGCTTACCTTTTGCCAGTTTTTTTGTTTATAGCTATACTCACGCGCCTCCCAGAAATCGAATACATTTTCGAAAGTCACCGGAGCATAAGGCATCGCTCCGAGTTGGTGCACCACCGGTTTTGTCCACGATTTACCTTCGTAAGCCGTAAGTCGTACCGAGTCGCAATTGCTGAAAACAGTGACAGCAGCATCCGAAAAAGGAGTCATTTCATTCATCACATACACCATCGGTCCGCTTGCCACATCGGGCACCTGTACCTTGGGGTTCACCTGACTTTTGAACATATAATAAGCATATTTAGGCTGACGGAAAGCATCGAAAATACCGCCCCAATACGGATCGGGGTGATAACCGCGCTGATGGTCGAACGGATGCCACTGCGCACCACCGATAAACTGTCCCGTGCTATGAAACATCTCGTCGTAGGATTTCGCCAGCGACTGGGCTTGCACCGCCATGGGACGTTCGCCCCAGCTACGGCTCGCACGGTTGTTATTGTTGTGGGCATACCAATCGTCGACATTCTCGCCAAACTCGCGGGTAAAAATACATTGTTTGGCTTTACCCTCGTCGGTGGGCCAACCATATACCACATCATAATTTTCAGCCACTCCTTCCGAATGCAAATCGGCAGCAGCACCCGGTGCTCCCGGATACGGAAATTCATCTTTGGTAATTTTGAGTGAGTTCTGCGAAAAATCTTTCGGGAAACGGGTTTCGTTCAGGATGGGTTCCCAAAGCAACACCGAAGTATGATTGCGATCGCGACGAATCAGGTTGTGGGTATTCTCATACACCGCCTGTTCAAATTTCGGATCTTTATTCCAAAACTGCCAGCCCGGAGTAGCCACAATAATAAACATACCCAGCTCGTCGCAGGCATCCATAAAAGCAGGGTCTTGCGGATAATGTGCAGTACGGATAATCACACAACCCGCATCGCGCAGGCGTTTTACATCGCGCCACTGTTGGGAGTTAGGAACAGCATTGCCCACATAAGCAAAATCCTGATGACGATTGCCGCCCAACAATTGCCCATAAGGTTTATCATTCAGGTAAAAACCATCCTTGCCCCTAAACTCGGCTTTCCGAATACCGATACGAACGGTTCCACCATCCAGACCGATTTTTCCTTCTTTCACCAAAATATTGACACGATATAAATTCGGTGCTTCGGGCGACCAAAGCCTTGGATTCGTAACCGTTGTTTTCTGATAAACGGTTTTAGATTCGCCGGCCTGAAGTGCAACACCGGAACTTATTTTTTTGATTATTTTTCCCACCATATCAGTCAGCGTGGTTTCCAGCGTAATTGTTTTGGCTTTCGAACCCTTATTTTTCACTTCGGTATTTACCAACACATCGGCACTTTTGGCACTGATATGATCGTAATGCACAAACACACCGCCACCGGCTGTTTTTCCGGCTTCGATGGCATCGGTAATGGCTAGTTTATTTTTACAAATCATCCACACATCGCGATACATACCACCGTGGTAAGCAAAGTCCATGGTCATTTGAGGTTTGCCGGGAGGGAATGTTTTATCGTCGCTGTTATCGGCCAACACTACCAACTGACAAGTATCGCCCGCCTGAACGCCATAATCACTAAGCGAAATGGTGATGGGAAGATAACCACCCTGATGCTCTTTAATTAACTTGCCATTCAGATACAATTTTTGCTTACCCATGATGGCTTCGAAATGGATAGTCACATCCTTTCCTTTGGCCGCGGCAGGCACCACAAAACGCTTGCGATACCAGGCAATACCCTGATAGTTACGGCATCCACTGGCTTCGGCAGGCATCAGTTCCACGGTGTGCGGTGCAGCCACCACTTCCCAGCGCGAGTCGTCGAAATCCGTTTGATCGGCATTTTTTACATCGCCCCGGTGAAAACGCCATCCGGTATTGAAGTTATATACCTGCCTGCCACTGCCTGCCAAAGGGAAAAACCCGGCGACGGAAGTTTCGGCAGCAGATAGTGCAAAACAAGCACTTTGAATACATACAAGAATGAAAATGTGTTTTAGTTTCATGATATCTCTTTTAATTCGTTAACACCTTCACCTTATTTTGGTGGTTGAAGACCCTTTTTAGCGGGTCGAAGGCCTTATTTACCCATCCGAAGACCCTTTTTACGTGGTCGGAGACATAATTTACCTATCCGAAGACCCTTTTTACGTGGTGAGAGACGTAATTTTGGTATCCGAACACCCTTTTTACGTGGTGGAAGACCTTATTTACCTATCAAGACACCCTTTTTACGTGGTCGGAGACGTAATTTACCTATCCGAAGACCCTTTTTACGTGGTGAGAGAGGTAATTTACCTATCTGCCCACGTAATTTTGGTATTCGGACACCTTATTCACGTAATTAGTTACTCATTGAGAAGCATCATTTGCTCTACAATAGCAAAGTTTTGCTCTTTCGGAGCAGACGACGGCTCGATCAGAGCAGAAGACTACTCAATCGGAGGCGACGACTCCTCTTTAAGAGTCGATGTCCACTCGATTGGAGCGGACGACGGCTCTGTTGGAGGCGATCACTCCCGAAAGGTCTTTGTTTTATTGCAGAGACAATCAAGGTATTAAACAAAACAGACGTTGGCAAAAACCAAATGTAACTGCAACGTCCGCCAAGTTTATATTATTTTATCATAATTACAATATCCCGCCTTCTATTTTCAGGAAATATTGAAATCACCCTCACTTTTCCATCCTTCAACTCTGCCTCCACCGTGGTATTCTTCGGAGCACGAAGTTTAAAATGCACATTCCACTCACGGGGCCAGGCGGGGAAAAGCAGTATCCGACCATCGTCGGTAGTTTGGAGCAACATTTCCTGCATGCCTATCATACCGCTTCCACCCCAGTTATGATCGGGACTCCAGTCGAAACCGGGTCCCCAAAAAGCAGGGAAACGATACGGACCATTCGCCAGCTTGAGTTTATTCAGGCGTTTGGCTTCGTCGGTCAGGCCGAGACAAGCGGCAAAGATATTATCTTGTTTCCAGCCTACGTGACTGCGATTTTTTTGCAAGTCCGTATCGTATAAATAGGTATTTCTGGCTATTTCCAAACTATCTTTTCCCACTCCAAAAATATGCCATGGAAAAACAGGATACAGTTGAGGAGCTTCGGTGTTATTTACCCGTTCCCAGGTTTTGGCAGGTGAAATCATTGTTTTTCCATTGACAGTTCGAAAAGGGATTTCAGGGATTTTTTTGAATAATGAATCATTGCCCAACGATTTTAGAACTGTTTTCAAAGCAGCAATGGTATTGGCCGGGTTGTTCGCCATTTTATAGGTTTCGCAAGCCGAAGCGGGAAAAAGAATCAGATGTCCGTCGGCATCCAGTGCTTTCCGTCCGCGATGCAAAGCCAAATAACGGTAATGCTCATCGAAGAAAGTAACCACACTTTCTATCAGCGGCATATATCGGCTTATATCGGCATTATTGTAGTCTTTTGTTTCCAATATCATCTGGCAAAACTCCAGGGCAGTTTCCCATTCGTATTCGAGCCAGGCATTATATTCCAACCCTTTATCAAAAAACTCGGGACGTTTCCAACCGTATTCACTGGGGTTTGGCAGGCCAAAATTTTCCAGTTGCTCCGCAAAGCAGGCACCACCGTGTCCCCAATAAACTCTGGAGCGCAGTTCGGCATTTTTCAATAGCTTATTGTAAAAGTCGAATTGAGGAATCATCAGATCAAAGTCGCCACTTTTCAGCATAGGCCAGTACACGAGCCGTTGGTTTTGAGCGGTAAACGTGCCACCTCCCCACTTGCGATAATCGGGTGTAAAGCCCTGCATCGAATCAACAAATACCGGATCGAAAGTAAATAGTCCACCATTAAAACGCGTGGGCGCCGTACCCAAAGCATTGCATCCAAGCATATAGCGGAACAAAGTGTAATTACGCGTAAGCTCAGCCGCTTCGCCTTCCGCACGGATAAAACTGCGGTTCCAGAAAGCATTCCACCAGGCTATGGTTTGTTTACGGTCGGTTTTCGGATTGAGAGCCGACACCGTTTTTGCCAGATCAGCTTTCCACGAGTCTACCGTTGCAGCTTGCGAAGTCTGCAAGGCTATGTTTATTGTCTGTTTTACAAAAGCCTTTTTGCTTCTGAAAACCCAGGCCTGAAAATCCGTTCCGGCATAAGTTCCTCTTTCCGTTCCGGCAAAAAGGAGGTTATCGCTCCACATTTTACCTCCCGAAGTCAGGTTGGCAATGGGATTATAAAGTTGCGCTTTTACGCTTTCCAAGCCCTGCTGCGCAACAGTAATATCGAAAACCGTTTTAGCAGGATTGCGGTGATAAAAAGTAACTGAATTTCCGGAGGCAGCAATAGAATCTTTCGTTGTAAGCAATCCTTTGGGAGGTGCCCACTTATAAGAGTTTTGCTGACCTTCGCCTTTGCGAATCAGGCGGTCGGCATAACGCCAGCTTTCGTAACGCACTTCGGAAGCAATATTTTTTCCACTTTTAATCTCAAGATGAATAATGGGTTTGAAAACATCTGCCCAAAGCTGCACGGTAGTTCCATTGGCCGAGACCAGTACATATCCGTCGTTGAGTTTCAGTTCTTGCCAAAAATCGGTAGCATGGAGGAACGGATTGGGCGAAAGTCGTACCCGAAAACGGCCTTGTTTAAGCAGGGTATTGTTTTCATCAAAGGCCCCGCTCCTACTTACATAAAACAACAGATCGCCATTTTCCACCCACACATTCATACCAATATCACCACCCCCGCAAGGCATGGATTCGGAGGAATTATGCGAAGGGGAAGTCCAGGTATAATTAGGTTCGGCAGCAAAAGCAGAAGAACAGACTAACAACAATAAAAGAAAATGACCCCTAACCCCTAAAGGGGAACAGAAGTTAGTTTTGTCTTGTATATTTCTCTTATTCATAATCTTTGATTTAAATAGACGGAAGTAATCATGCTCCCCTTTAGGGGCTGGGGGTTCTTTCTTGTTCCCCTTTAGGGGTTAGGGGTCACCAGTTATCACTTCTGAAACTTGACACAGGCAAACCTTCGGTACTGAACAAATCGCCTTCTACATAGTTTTCAAAAGCATAACGCACCGCTACGGGTTTCTTCACATCTTCACTCTTTACGTACATTTTGCTGCGCACAATCCAGGCTTTAGCCGGATGGAAAACCTTATCGGCACCGGCAACCGTAAACAGTTTCGATTCGAAGTTCTTGGCCGAAATCCACATAGGCGCGCGCTCAAAATTGACTATCACCGTGTCACCCAGTATTTCACTGTTTTTATAAACCGGACTTTCAGAAGCAACACCCTTCAGTCCGTATGTTTTTGTCAAAGCCAGCAAAGCCAGGCGTTCTCCGGGAATCTGTTTCTTGAAAGGGTGAATACCACCTTTGTAGCCTGCATCCATCAATACCGCCATGCCCGACTTTGGGATCATTGTTTCGGCTTTCAGCTGTGCTTCACGAAGATAAGCAGAATTAATGACCTCTTTTCCTTTTTCGGTAATAAGCGAATAATCGTAAGGCGCAATCTGACAATAATAAAATGGAATCGTGTCGGCTTGTGCCCAATTCTTTCGCCATCCGGCTACCATGGTGCTGAACATCGCAGCATAAGAGTCGGCACGATCATAGTTCGTTTCACCCTGATACCAGATCACACCTTTGATGGTGAGTTCGGCAATCGGATTGATCATAGCCTGATAAAGCGTCGTTGGCGTGCGGTTTTTCTCTTTGATGTCAGCTTCTTTTTTGGGGATTTTTACTGACGGAAATGCACGCAACATATCTTCGGTCATCCACGCTTCCACGCTCGAACCACCCCACGAACTAAGTACCAACCCTACCGGAACATTGATCATCTGATTCAGCAAGCGTCCGAAATAATAACCCGTTGCACTGAATTCTTTTACCGTTTCGGGCGAAGCTTCCTGCCATTGTCCGGTCACATCGGTTTGCGCCTGAATAGTAGAGTTACGCTTTACGGTGAATAAGCGCAGGTTCGGATTCGTGCTTTTCAGAATATCCATGTTGGCTCCTTCCACGCCCTGGTTTTTAAAACCCTTCATGGGCATTTCCATATTACTCTGACCGGAGCAAAGCCACAGTTCACCTAAAATAAGATTATTCAGAGTCAATGATTTTCCATCACTCAAAGTCAATGTGTATGTCTTGCCGTCTGCTTTGGGTGTAGTTATTCTGGTTTTCCAGTTTCCATTGGCATCAGCTGTGGTTTTAACCGCAACTTTGCTCCACGAAGCTTTAATGCTAACAGTTTTATTGGCCTCCGCTTTTCCCCACAGATTCACCTGCGTGTTTTGCTGCAGCAGCATATTATCGGAAAAAATAGCGGGAAGTTTGATTTCGGCATGAGCCAGGATCAACGTAAAAAGAAGAATGGTGGTTAGTTTAATTCGGTTCATATTATTATGTATGTTTTTATTTTTGTATAATCATCAACAGCCCGATTAAGCCCGATTCAAGTAATTTGTCTTCCTTCAAACGGTATTTACCGTCTGTCCAGATGCCGGGAAATGGCGGCGTACCTTTATCGGAACCATTAATCGCATTTGCCCAGGTATTGCAGACTTCTATTTCGAGTGTGTTGATTCCTTTTTTCAATGCTTTGGTAATATCAACCTGATAAGGAGCTGTCCAGACTGTTCCACAATCGATTCCGTTGATACGAACAGTGGCCAGATTACCCACTTTGCCCAGATTCAGAGACACCGACTGAGCTGTTCTATTCCAATTGAATGTGGTTTGGTAAACTGCCGTTCCCGAATAAAATCGGATCAGGGGATTTTCGTTTTTGCTCCAGTCAAACAGCTTGTCGGTGCTGACTGTTTGTTTATTTCTTACAAATGATACATTCCAGTTGCGGGTTAACAGCGGAGATGTGGAAGCTGTTTTTAATGGATTTGCTTCGGACTTATTCGGTTTCCCGTCTTTCTCGAATGCCACAAAAACGGATTGATTGGCATCCAACGAAAGCTTCAGCTCTGTTCGGTTGCCTGTTGCTTTCCACTGCTCCGGACTACTGATTTCTGCTGTAACCGGATTCAGTATCTGAGGTGTTTTCCCCGAGATACGGAATGAAACATCCACCGTTCTGATGGTGCTTTCCTGATTGGATATAAAATAAATGTCAGCCTTTTCATCCTGACGATGTGTCCATGCCAGATTTTTCGGAGCTATAACATCCCGTTCTAACCCCAGTGCCGAAAAATTATCGGATTGATAAGGCAGTTCGGGTACAATCACTCCGGCTTTTTTCAATTCGGTAATTTTGTCCTGAACCTCCTTTGAATAAGCTTTCCCATCAGGATTCATCGGATGCTGAGCAGGTACTACCAGCACCTTGTATGAACCGCCACCGGGCACAACCATCCGACCATCTTCCCCTTTGGCCAAACGCAATAAAGCGTCTTTATTGAAAGAATCGTAGGCATAGCCATTTAATGGGTTCACCCAATTATTAAGCGTAAAAGTATTGGCAGAATTGGAAACTCCTGCAGGCATTTCGCGCATGGGCTGACCCACATTAGCCAATCGTTTTTGTTCTGCTTCCACACGTTCTTTGCCAATTATTCCGGAAAGAAAAGGCACCAAACGATCGGGAGTAAAAGCACGACGAGGCACTTCTTCGCCTGTAAACACGGCAATGTCGGCAACGGGATGACCATATTGTAACAAAGCCTGACAACGTGTTACATAATCCACAAAGGCTTTTCCCTGTTTCCACCAGGTCTGGTCGCGCTGAAAATACAGTCCGATTCCGTCGAGCGTTGTGCCCGGAGCTTTGTCGATGTAAGGATTATGCACAAAAACATGGAAAAATACTTTATTAATTCCCAAAGCAAAATTGCGATCCAAAAGCGGTTTCAGCATAGCCGGATCTTCGTCCCAGTTAGTACGCAACTGTGTGAAGCTTTCGGACTGAATAATGTTTTTACCATAGATATGCGCCCCGCTTATCGCATCAAGCATATCGTTCGGTTTGTCGTGTGTAGGGCTACGCAACCAAAACTCACCCATCGGGCGATCCACTTCTTTGAAATGCAATAATCCGTCGGTCACCATCGTAGGAGCAACACATTCAGCCGAAGTCTGGCAGCCGTAAGCAACGGCATTGTGTTGCATTACTTTGAAAAATACGTCGGAAACCAGATCCGAAATGGTAGTACGAACATCGCGCAACACTTTTTCCGATACGGCTGCACTCTCCACCGGATAACCGGCCAGCAAAGGCAGATAAGGCATTAAATCATATCCGCGACGGCTACGAAATTCGGAAGCAAAAGCTGGACTCCAGTTCTGACTACCACATTCCCAACTATCGATGTGCATAAATTTCAACACGCGATGAGCCAGTACCGAATCGGTTTTGGTAAAAGCAGCCCCGAACCAGTTATCAAATTGTTTCTGAACGGCAGCTTGCGAGAATTTATCACATTCCAGTCCTCTTCCTCCGCCACCCGTAGCGTTGGTCAGGCCGGTAGAAGTATGCCCCATACGCAGAATACGCCAGTTGCCTTTGGGCAATTTACAGTTCAGCTTCCCATCCCGAACAAACGCAGTCAGGTTGATAATTTTATCTTTCGGTGTACAACCCGCAGTTGGAACTTCCTGTTCCGTAGTTTCATTTGCCACACGCCAAACCACTCCCGATTTAGCTTCCCATTGGTTTATCCGCGGTTCGGAACTCAGTTTGATAGCCTTTATCTTCAAAGTTGGTTTCCATTTGGCAGCATCCAAGTCTTCGCTGCCCGGTTCGCTACCGGCAGGTGTCCACGAAAGTCGGAAATACTTCGCTGTGGTTGGCGAAATAGAGAATGTACTGTTGAATCCGGTGTTCTGCCAACCCTGTCGTGCAGGAGCCAGTTGTTTGACCAACCGGAAGTTTATACCATCATCGCTAGCCAAAACTGCCAGACGTTGCGATTGAATATTGTTACCCGTAGGCGTTATTTCAATGGTTCGCAAAGTAAATGGCTTTTCATATACATATTGAATATAACAGGGAGATTCAGACCTCACCCCCGACCCCTCTCCTTGAGGAGAGGGGGACAACTCTTTACCGTCTAAGGTATAGACTTTAAATGTAGGAATATTGACCTCACCTCTAACTCCCTCTTTTAATACAGGAAGTGCATAAACTGCAATATCCTCGTAATAATTCTGAACGGTTTCGGGTTGGCGGAGTTGCAGGTTTTTGATAGCTCCTCCCCCAACAAGGGTATCGGAGAAAACCACTTTTTGCATGGACTCCGCAGGTTTAATCCACGGTCCGCCACCCAGTGCAAAACCATCGGAAATATGCAGACCCATTTTCAGACCCAGACTGTCGGCTACCTGAAAGCTGTAACGCACCATCTCCCACCATGCGGGAGTAAGCTGTGAAACTGATTTAGGATACGTACTTCCTTCCACACCCCGTATCGGCATTAGATAAGCTCCGCCCAACCCTATTTCATGCATAGCTTTCAGATCGGCTTTGATGCCTTCCTTTGATACGGCTCCATGCATCCAGTACCAGAATGTCCAGGGTTTCGCTTCGGCCGGGGGTGTTTTGAATTGGGTATAAAGTGAAGATTGAGCAAAAACGGAAAGAGATAAGAAAAGAAAAAAGAGTCCAAAAAAAGAACCCCTAACCCCTGAAGGGGAATTTACCCCTAGCCCCTGAAGGGGAACTAAATTAGTTTTTATTTGTATATTTTTCTTATTCATAAACGCATATTTAAAATAGAACGAAGTAATTATGTTCCCCTTTAGAGGCTGTGTAAAAACTATTTTTCGCTATCTTTTTGATAGAATAATACATTAAATATCAATTAATATCAATAAATATGATTGACAAAAGTCCGATAATTGGCAAATATGTATCATAATAATAGTTGTGTGCTAGTTTTTACACAGCCTCTTTAG
>WSSedL1CaDRAFT_10000426_pt1 | contig 29894 bp, 29 predicted proteins | sample WetSurSL1Cattail_FD_9464 | JGI IMG/M metagenome (IMG submission 9464)
AACAAATTTTCATAGGAGATATTATCAATGTCCGAACCCAATCAAAGTCTCTTTGCCCGCTTAAAGTCCGGACTTGCCAAGACCAAATCCGGTTTTGTCCAAAATATCGAAGGAATATTTAACTCCGCCAAGAAAATTGATGAGGAGTTTTTTAGCGATCTTGAGGATACTTTAATCATGGCTGATGTCGGGGTGGAAACAACGGCCCAACTTATCAATCGGTTGCGTAAAGTCGCCAAAGAAGGGGCTATAACCGAACCGGGCCAATTAAAAGATGCTTTGGTAAAAGAGATTCGAAGTATTTTAGAGTCAGTGGGGAAAAAACCGTTTGACTTTGGAGATTCCAATAAAGTATATTTGATCATTGGCGTGAATGGTGTGGGGAAAACTACTACCATTGCTAAAATAGGCGCCCGGATTAGGGAACAAAACCGCCAGGTGCTTTTTACGGCAGCCGATACCTTTAGGGCCGCTGCAACGGAGCAGTTAATGCTGTGGGGCGAGCGGATTGGCGTTCCGGTGGTTCACCATCAAGAAGGGGCTGATCCGGCTGCGGTAGTGTTTGACGGCATGGCAGCCGCTAAGGCCCGGAAAACCGATATCATCATCATTGATACTGCCGGACGTCTTCATACCAAGGTAAACTTAATGGAAGAACTAAAAAAGGTCAAACGAGTCATTCAGCAAAATCTGGACGGCCGCAACCTGGAAACCCTTTTGGTATTGGATGCCACTACCGGCCAAAACGCAATCAACCAGGCCAAAGCATTTCATGAGGCCCTGAGGGTCGATGGTTTGGTACTCACCAAATTGGACGGTACTGCCAAAGGCGGTATCAGCATAGCTATTGCCGACCGGCTTCAAATCCCGATCCGCCTCATCGGTGTCGGTGAAAAAAAAGAAGACTTACAAGAGTTCGATGCCGAGGCTTTTACCAAAGCGTTGTTTGAATAATTAATAACCTTTTCCGCAATCCGAAATTATAGGGAGTCTTTTATCATGCCTCAGAAGTATTTTATTACTACCTTCGGTTGTCAAATGAATGTCCATGACTCGGAAACCTTAGCCGGACTGTTGACTTCCTTGGGTTATTCTCCGGCTTCTTTGATCGAGGAAGCCGATATAATTTTATTCAACACTTGTTGTGTGCGGGAAAATGCTGAGAACCGGACCTATGGAAATATCGGAGCCTTAAAGGCGCTTAAGCAAGCGCGGCCTGAATTGATTATCGGCATGTGCGGCTGTATGGTGCAACAACCATCCGAAGTTGCAAAGATCAAGCAAAGTTATCCTTACGTGGATTTGGTATTTGGTACGCATAATCTGCATCAATTGCCGGAATTAATTCATAAAGTCCAAACCTCCGGCTCGCGGGTTATTGAAGTTTGGGATACCGATGGCGCCATTTATGAGGATTTGCCGATCCGGCGCGCTGAGACTTTCAGGGCTTGGGTCACTATCATGTATGGTTGCAATAATTTTTGCGCTTATTGTATCGTTCCTTATGTCCGGGGGCGGGAACGCAGCCGTAAACCCGAGCAGATATTGGCGGAGATTCAGGATTTGGTCCGAGATGGTGTTAAGGAGATAACCTTACTGGGGCAAAATGTGAATTCTTATGGCAAAGATCTTACCGGGGGGGAGAGATGGAACTTTGCCCGTCTGCTCCGGGAAATCGCTTATCAGACCGATATTCAAAGAATTCGTTTTCAAACTTCTCATCCGAAAGACCTTTCGGATGATTTGATTGAGACCCTGGCAACTGAAGCCAAGGTTTGCCGTCATCTGCATCTACCGCTACAATCCGGTAGCACCAGGGTGTTGCAACTGATGAATCGCCGCTATACCAGAGAACAGTACCGGCAATTGGCGGCGGAAATAAAGAACCGTAACCCGGGGATTGCTCTGACCACCGATATCATTGTCGGATTTCCCGGTGAGCTGGAGGGTGATTTTCAAGATACTTTGGCTCTGGTAAGCGAGATTGGCTATGATGGAGCCTTTACCTTTATCTATTCACCCCGGCTGGGTACTCCTGCCGCTAAAATGGCGGATCCGGTATCTGAAGCGGAGAAAAAGCGACATCTAGCCGAACTGATGAAAATTCAAAACCAAATTTCGCTGGTAAAGAACCAGGCTTTTATCGGAACTGTAACAGAGGTGCTGGTTGAAGGAGTGAGTGAAAGGAATCCCGGGATGTGGTCGGGCCGAAACTCCCAAAATAAACTAGTTCATTTTAAGCCGGTATCACAATTGAAACCCGGGAATTTGATACCAGTTAGTATTATTTCAGCTACTACATTTACATTAGAAGGAGAATTTTTAAGTTCAGTTTAAGCTGGCGGTAGAGTTTTTTAGGTTGATTTGTCGATTTAACGGTTGCCCTGATAATATTGACTGGTTAGTATTTATTTCGTAGAGTATTGAGCAGCATTGCAAAGTCTTCCGGAAAAGGGGCGACTAATTCGGGGATTGGTAGTTGGGTATTGGAAAAATCCAGCTTTCCGGCATGCAGGGCCGGACGTTTGATCAAAGAGTCAGCCATTCCGTATTGGGGATCCCCTAAAATCGAATGGCCGATATGGCTAAGGTGGACTCTTATTTGATGAGTCCGACCGGTCTTGAGAGAGAGCTCAAGCATGGCAAAACCCTGCAGTTCTTCAATGACCCGGTAATGAGTCACGGCTGGTTTGCCTTGGTTAGTGATGATTCTTTTACCCTTGAATTCACCAATCGGAAGATCAATGGTTCCCTCTGGGAGAGCGGGCACTCCATGAACCACCGCATAATAAATCCGGTGTATTCGGTTGGTTTGGGTGGCTTGGGTTAAAAGAGTCTGCATTTCCGCATTTTTGGCGAAAATGATCAAGCCAGATGTCCCGTAATCCAAGCGATTAACCGGCCTTACCTTTAATTTCAAGCCTTTTTCCTCAAAATAAGCGGCAATCCCGTTGGCGAGGGTACCTGAGGTGATGCTTCCGGAAGGATGGACCGCCAATTGAGCCGGTTTATTGATGACTAACAGTTGATCGTTTTCAAAAACGATATCCAAAGGCATCGACTCAGGTGATAGTGTGGGCTGTTCTTCATTAATACCATAGACCTGTATTCGATCCCCCTCTTTGAGCTTCGCTTGCGAGTGGGATTTTTTATGATTGAGAAAAACCAACCCTTTAAAGAAATATTGCCGTAGACTCCGACCGGAAAGGGGAGAGGAGTGCCTCAGAAAATCGGAAATGGAACCAGCGGATGCCCGGTCATAGATTGCTTCAAAGATTATACGGTGTTCCGGTTGACGTCTTTTTTCCATAATTCATATTGTACCCATTTTGAGCTACGCTGTCAAAATTTTAATTCACCCGTTCGTTATTTACAAAGATCCACCTAATTGCTATAATAAATTCAATTATTCGGCCAAGGACAATTTTGGTTGTACTTGGCGGCATAATAAATTGTAGGATGGTAGGAGGAATCATAATGATTGTTGTCATGAATCAAGAGGCTACCGCGGATCAGATCCAGCATGTCCAAGACAAACTCAAGGAATGGGGATTTGGAATCCATTTTTCTCAAGGGGTAGAACGGACGATCCTGGGAGTCATCGGTCAGAAAAAGCCGGGTGTGATGGAATCGATCGAGGCCATGGACGGGGTTGAAAAAGTAGTACCGATTTTGCAGCCTTTTAAATTGGCCAGCCGTGAGTTTCAAAGCGCTACGTCCGAGGTTCAAGTAGGCGATGTGGTTTTTGGCGGTCCAAAACTGGTGGTTATTGCCGGCCCTTGTGCGGTAGAAAGCGAAGAGCAGATGGTAATGACCGCAAAGGCTGTAAAACGGGCCGGCGCCACCATGATCAGGGGCGGCGCTTTTAAGCCCCGAACCTCACCCTATGCCTTTCAGGGCTTGGAGGAAGAGGGTTTAAAGATCTTGAAGCAGACTAGCATCGAGGTAGGGATTCCTTTTGTGACGGAAGTGGTGAATCCTATGGAAGTGGAGATGGTGGCGGAATATGCCCCGATGCTCCAGGTAGGAGCCAGAAATATGCAAAACTTCACTTTGCTGAAAGAGATCGGCAAGCTGAAAAAACCGGTGATCTTAAAACGGGGGTTGGCCGCCACCATCGATGAGTGGTTGATGGCAGCCGAATATATCCTCAGTGAAGGAAATTACCAGGTAGTGCTGTGTGAACGCGGTATTCGGACTTATGAAACCGCCACCCGGAATACCCTTGATTTGAGCGCGGTTCCGTTAGCTAAGCGCTTGAGTCACTTGCCGATTATCGTCGACCCCAGCCATGGAACGGGCAAACGTTTCTTGGTGAATCCTTTAAGCAAGGCTGCCGTGGCGGCGGGTTCCGACGGCTTAATCATTGAGGTGCATCCTGACCCGGAGAGCGCGCTGTCCGATGGTCCCCAATCACTAAATTTCAATGGTTTTGAAACATTGATGAAAGAAATTACTCCGATTATTTATGCGGTAGGACGGTCCCTCTAAATGACAGTCACAAAAAATGGTAAACTAGCTATCCTGGGTCTGGGTCTAATGGGTGGTTCCCTGGCCCTGGCTTTAACGCGCAGCGGATTTTCAGTGAATGGTTGGGATCAAAGCCCCGCTGTAATAGCAGAAGCTCACCGGATGGGGGCTATTGAGAGAATCCCAACCTCTTTAGGGGATGCGGTATCCGAGGCCCGGTATATTTTTGTGGCAACCCCGGTAACGATGATTGCCGAGATCATCAAGACTGCTTTGCCTTTCACTATGCCGGGGACGGTCTTTTCCGATCTGGGAAGCATCAAGGAAGCGATTATTAGTGAGGTATTCTCTTTCTTACCGGATTCCCATTACTTTGTGGCCGGTCATCCGATGACAGGTTCCGAACAACAGGGGATCGGAGCAGCCGATCCCTTTTTATTTGAAAATGCGGCTTATATTATGATTGATCATCCCAATACCCCAACTCCGGTGCTCACGCAAGTGACAGAGATTATCCGGACCACGGGAGCCGCAATGTTGACGCTTACTGCGCCGGAGCATGACCGGATCGTCGCAATGGTCTCTCATTTACCCCATTTATTGGCGGCAACTTTAGCTAGGACTGCCGGGGTCGAGGAAGAGAGTTATCCCGGCACCCTCGGCCTGGCTGCCGGAGGCTTTCGGGATACTACCCGGATCGCCATGGGCGCTCCGGAGGTTTGGGAGGGCATTATTTTAGGCAACCGACAGCGGATCATAGAAGCGATTGAGAATTTTCAAATTGAGCTGCATGAATTGCGGGATATTCTAAATAATGCGGGAGCACACGCAGCGGGCCGGGAAGCCTTGCGAAAGTTTCTTGAGCAATCCCGTCAGGTTCGGCAGCAAATCCCGGCTAAAAACAAGGGCTTTTTGACACTTCTCTATGAAATGGTGGTTACCATTGAAGACCGGCCGGGTACTATTGAATCAGTCCTTCATCATTTGGCCGGGGCCGGTATCAATATCAAAGATATTGAGATTCTGAGGATGCGTGAAGGCGAAGGCGGCACCCTCCGCCTGGCTTTGGAAAACAGCGATGCTGTTGATCAAGCGGTGAGTATTTTGGAAAGTCAGGGATTTAAGGCGCGGAGAAGGTAAACATGGGTTATGATCTACATACGCATTCAATTTATTCCGACGGCTCTTTGAGACCGTTTGAGCTAGTCCGGAAGGCCATCGATAGGGGCCTGGACGGGTTTTCTTTAACCGACCACGACTCTATCGGAGGGATTTCCGAAGCGGTTTCCGAAGCGGCCCGGCATAAATATACATTCATTCCCGGGGTTGAGCTGACCACGGATTATGGGAGTTCCGAAGTTCATATTTTGGGTTATAATTTCGACCTAGCGAATAAGCAGCTGTTGCAAAAACTGGAGCAAATCATGAAAGCCCGCAATGAACGGGCGAAGCAGATTATTAAGAAACTCAAACAACATCATCTGCCGTTATCCTGGGAGAAGGTACAAGCCCTAACCACTAGCCGGTTTATCGGACGTTCCCATATTTTCAGGGCTCTGGAGAGGGAAGGGTTGATCGCCAGTGAACATCGGCAGGGGGCTTTTGAGTATTATCTAGGGAAAAATGGCGTTGCTTATGTGCCTCATAGCGAGATTGGCACCCTGGAAGCCATTGAACTGATCCATAAAGCCGGCGGTGTTTCATCGCTCGCTCATCCCGGCCGTATGAACAATGATTCCTTAATCCCGGAATTAATCAATTCCGGTTTGCAAGGCCTGGAGGTGTTTTATCCAAGCCATACCCCGCAACAAATCAGCAAGTATTTGGAATTGGCCCGTAGTTACGGACTGTATTGCACCGGCGGCTCTGACTATCATGGGGCCTTTAATCAGACCAGGATGGGGGATGCGGAGGCTCCGGAGATCGGGGAGTGGTATCATTGTTAAGGCAAAAATCCTGCATAGCTTCCATAATTTATTTGCAAAAAATATAAAAAATACTCTTTACAGATAGGATGTTTTTCTGTATACTATAAAATGCACTCGTCAAAAACACGGGAAATTAGCTCAGCTGGTGAGAGCACCTGCCTTACAAGCAGGGGGTCGTAGGTTCGAATCCTACATTTCCCACCATATTTTTTAAACTGGAGCCGTGGTGTAGTTGGTTAACATGCTAGCCTGTCACGCTAGAGATCGTGGGTTCGAGTCCCATCGGCTCCGCCATTTTAAAAAAGTAATTCTTGACGTTTTGCGGAAAATTTGATATAATATTTTATGTTCCAATGCCACGATAGCTCAGTTGGTAGAGCAGAGGACTGAAAATCCTCGTGTCGCTGGTTCGATTCCGGCTCGTGGCACCATAAGAAGTTTAAAGTCAGCAGTCAGCGGTTTAAAATGCGGAAGTAGCTCAGTGGTAGAGCATCGCCTTGCCAAGGCGAGGGTCGCGAGTTCGAATCTCGTTTTCCGCTCCAAATTTAAAATTCTATGATATAATCAATATAGATGACCCTCACTTGAGGGTTAAAATTTACTCCGAGTGGCGCGCAGATGCAAATGGCGGCATAGCCAAGTGGTAAGGCAGAGGTCTGCAAAACCTTTATCCCCAGTTCAAATCTGGGTGCCGCCTCCAAAATTTGATAAGTATTGCCGAAGTGGCGGAACTGGCAGACGCAAGGGACTTAAAATCCCTCGGTCCTAAAGACCGTACCGGTTCGATTCCGGTCTCCGGCACCAAATTATAAAACCAACGCAGAGCGTTGGTTTTTTTATATTCGAAGACCGGAATCAGAAGCGATGTTGCGAACCAGGACGGTGAGCATACCGAGTTCGGATCAGGGGGATGTTTTCGATCGAAGGGAGAATTTCCGGTCTCCGGCACCAATCATATCAAGGATCTGGAGATTTTACAAAAACTTCTAGGCCCTTTTATTATGTCAACTTTATCAGAATTTTGTCAGAAATTCTGTAAACCTTTATCATTATTGAATTTATGATTTATGGTTTACATTTACACTTTTTTATTGACGATTTGATTGAGAGGACCGTTCTTATAGAACCATTTTGCAGGCTCTCCTAACTCGCCAGGCTTGTCAGAATATTGGATTTTTGGCACTCACCATAGGCCCCATTACCGAAAAAGGAACATCATATTTTAATAGTCTTTTTTCTAAATTTATAGCCACTAAATGTTACCGTTGCCAAATTCATAACAACATTGGTGTTCTTAACCAACTTCTATATTTCTCTCATATTATCATCGGACATTCTTTCTTCAAGGTAACTGTATTAATAGCAATAATGGGTATATCCGCTAAATAAATTGGAAATAAAAAGCCCCACTGCCTAGTTAGGTGGTAGGGCATTGAAATCATAACACGTGTGAAAATATTTGTAGATTAGATTGACCCATGTATTTACACGTGTTATGATTTAATTATTGGGAGGGATTAAATAAATGAAGTCGTATTCGTCAAGAGAAATTATTAAAATTCTTGAAGAAAACGGTTGGTACCTTGTAAGAACCAATGGTGATCATTACCAATTTAAACATCCGGCAATAAAAGGTTTGGTAACGATTCAGCATCCAGTAAAAGATTTGGATATCATAAACATTAAATCGATAGAAAAGCAGTCGGGGTTGAAGTTTTAGCCTTTCCTGACAAAAATAGATATAATTTTAGGAGGAAATAAGATGGATAAATATATTTTCCCATTTGTATTAACACAGAAAGAGAATAAACTCGTTGGAGATTTTCCGGATTTACCGGGATGTATAGCTTGCGGGGATACCGAAGAAGAATTATTTAAAAGTGCTAAGGAAGCGATGGCGTTACACCTTTACGGCATGGAAGAAGAAGGCTATGAGATACCGTCGTCATCCAAGATACTCGATTTAAAATTAGAGCCAGGCCAATATATTGTGATGATTGAAGTTAGTATGATTCCCTTTCGGGATAAAATGAGAAATAAGGCTGTAAATAAAACCCTCACCATTCCAAAATGGTTGGATGATTTGGCCGTAGAGAATGGCGTCAACTTCTCCCATGTTTTGCAGGATGCGCTTAAAACTTATTTGGGAGTAAATAATCCTGAGCAAAAATAATCAAATAAAAGAGCAATAAATAAAGAGATAAGCCGAGGATTAATGCCTTGGTTTTATTTTTTGTTCCATTCAATTCTACACCTGATAACATCGAGAATTTCTTCAACTTCTGTATATTTAAAACTTTCCCGCCGAAGTTTGCCACTAAAATTTTGTAAGGTATCTTGCCGGTCGTGCTTTTTATTCAGTTTATCAACTACCTCACTCATGGTCATTCCGCTTTTAATTATCTCGGCTTTCAAATTATTGTCAGCCGGGACATTAACGGCAACGGTGACATACAGAAAATTACTCAGGAGTTTCACATAAAAATATGGAATATTAAGGAGTGTTTTCCATGGAGGAGACTGTAGCATTAGGAATGAGTATTGAACTTTAAGTTCTACCGGATCCCTGGATGATAAAAACCTTGAGTAATTAGTTGAGCCAATGAGGATCGCCCTGGCGCCGATCCCTAACGAAGGGCAGGCATTGAGTCAACTTATGGTTGCGTATGCTCAACAGCATTTGTCTACCCGTCCTAGGGAGGTTGGTGGTCAAAATATGGGGCCTTGGGTCCGGCTATATCTTGTTGGCCGTCCAGCTGTTTTTTCAGTCATTTAAAAACCCCATCGCCTGGTTAGTTGGTGGGGGCTTTAAATCCAGTAAATTAATAGTTGAAGCCCTTTTCAACAGTATGTTCAATTGGTTTAGTTTGCTGAACAATACCGTGTGGATGGTTAGGCGGTGCATAAATGGAGTATAACTTAATCGGTTTATTCCCTGTGTTGATGATATTGTGCCATTTACCGGCAGGTATAAAGATTGCAAAATCATCGCAGACATTTCTTTGGAAATCCAAGTTATGTTTAGTGTCTCCCATTTTCACAAGTCCTTGACCTTTTTCAATCCGTATGAATTGATCTACGTTGGGGTGGACCTCTAAACCTATGTCGTCTCCAACATTAATGCTCATTAAGGTAAGTGTAAATGACATCCTGTCCATAAAGCCGTATGATAAGTATTGTTTTGCTTAGTAGCGCTGTTAATATTTACTACAAACGGTTCTGGCCCATAATCTCTTAATTTGATATGCATTGGCGGATTAACTGATTGAGGATATCTATGCATTGGACAGTACGCTGGTATGTTAATATAAGGACAGGGTAAGCTTCATATTCATTATACATGTTGTTCATTCCCTTCATAAATACTGATAATATCATATGTTTGGAGATGTACTTTGATCACAGATAGAATTAAACATCTCCTTTTAATCTACCCAAGGAGTCAAATATGGATTAGATTCCAGGAACTATCTTTACTTTTAAAGAAGATATGTGAGCGAAACTTACGACTTTTGCTACGGCTTGAAAGAAGGCCAGCATTTGCCTTTTACGTTAAATGTGGAGGGATAACAAATCCCTCGGTCCTAAAGACCGTACCGGTTCGATTCCGGTCTCCGGCACCAATTATATCAAAGGTTTCAGGGCTTCCACCTGAAACCTTTTTTCATTGTGCTGGACTTACTGTTGGGACTCGTCTCTTACTGATACCATTTCCTACACCGGGCATACACCGGGCATGCTACAAAAATATTTGCAGCAATCAATATAATTCAGAGTGCTTGCATTTTGCTTTTCCTAAATCTGTACTATGTGAGCAATACAGGATAAGTTGGAAAAAGTATTATCGACACCGAGAAGGAATTGGGGAGGGAATAAGCGAACAAGATAATGGCATTGACCAAGTTTAATGCACTTAACAACTTAATCGAGATTACCAGAAAATTGCTAAGGGAGCCTAACGGATGAATGAAGTGATCAACCTGATTTTCTCTATTGCCGATCATCCAATGATCTTGTTTCTTTTAGTACTTTTAGTTGGTGTTCTTAATGTTTTTATCCCGCCGGTTCCTTTGGAAGCAATGGCTGTTTTGGGCGGCTATCTGAGCGGAGTCGGGCATGGTCATCCGGTATCAATATGGTTGGCGTCTGCTATCGGGATGTCCATCGGAAACCTGATTTTTTACACCTGGGTCCGTCATAATGGCGAGTCGTTGTTACGCTGGAAAATAATCAAGCGACAGATCACTCCGGAATATTTGGAGAAAGCCCGGAGCTGGTTTCAGCGTTACGGAGCGTGGACAATCTATGCGGGAAGGGTTATTCCCGGAATGAGTTTTGCGATAGTCTTTTGTTGTGGGATTCTCAAAATAAGACGTTTGAAGGTTTATCCGGCGATCTGTATATCCAATCTGGTATTTTTGGGATTGTTGGTAGTGCTCGGGCGCTATGTGGGGGAACAGTGGCAAGTATTTATGCGGATATGGGGAAAAGTGACTTCCTGGGTTGGGATTATTTTGGTTTTAGCAGGTATAATTGCATTCCTGATTTATCGTTTCTGGAGTAAAAGAAAGATTGCCGATCCGCCTAAAATTCAAGAATAAAAAAATTAATTTGGTTTATTGCATACTTATCGGTAGGTCCTGGAGCGCGGTGGGGTAGTTCTCTGGAATGCAGAATGGTGGGTGACGCCTCCGGCCGGCGGAGAAGCATTATTTATGATGTTTTAATACTGAAATGATTAACCCGAAATTATTGTAGCCCGGGACGAGCTTTAGCTTTAAAGCCGTTGATGAGATTTAATTATATTGAAGCAGTATTTAAGAGCCTAAGGCTCTCTTTTTTGTTGGGTAGTATTTTATACGCGCAGCTTCAAAGCACAACCCAGCCCGGCTTGTCCGGGGTTTAGAATGATTTTTAAAGCCTAGCCCAGAACTTCAGGTCTGGGCGGACAGAATGAACATAAAGGATTTTTAACCATTTGGATGCTTAGCTTGATGACATTGGGTGGCGTCTCCTGACGAGTTCGAAGACATATTCATATTGGCATCAATAAATGACCGATTGTTGTGACCCATGGCCTCCACCAGCAGGGTAACTTCCGATTGCTGTTGTTTCGGCAGCTACTTTCAACTTACTTATACGAGGGAGAACGATACGAACAATTTCTACCATCTCCTGCCGGCAGCGGAGCATTGTCCGATAATTGGCGTAAATAAATGGACTAAATAGTTTTGCCTGTTTATTGACTCCGAAATCGAAGCGTTCTCTTTATTAATAACCCGTTAAAAATTATTCCCATTCCATCCCCAGTGAGTATTCTCCGAATACTTAACATAAATCCTATTTTGAGGAATCTGCAGTTCCGAGTTTAAAATAGCACAAATTTGCTTGGTTAACCCCTATACTCTTTATCGGGCGCAGTACCGAAAATGTTCACCTGCACCATGGCGGCAGGCTCATCGTTACCTTGAAACATATATAGATAGGTAGCGCATATTTAATTTTTGAATCAGGAACTTTATAAAAGCATTGCCGTTATATTAATCATCAACACTTTTTCATTCGACAAAAACATCCTCCTCACCAATTGCTCCGCTGCCTTCAGGTAGTGGAGCTATTTTTATGTCTTTGAAAACCACCCGCTAAGCCGGTGCTTTTCAAAAGGGCTGCCTATGAAGGGGAAAATTATCATGGCAAATTATTGCCAAAAATGATTCGATGGGAATGAGAATTAAGTAAGAGATTGCCGGGGGGAAATATTGGCCTTTCCCCGACGAAGTGTTTCCAAGAAGGGTATTTTTAGCGGGGAAAGGTGCATATTACTATTGTTATTGTTCACCGGGAAATTTCTATGGTATAATTTATAAACGCAGGAACCTAAGTCATAAAATATCGTTCCAATAAGTAAGCTTCATTATCTCCTTTTTTTGCCCCGTTGTCGATTGGACGACGGGGATTTATCCATTGGGTAGACTTAGTGCGCGAAAGCCGGGGAAATCGTAATTTTTGATGAGCCGGTAAAAAAAGTGAAGCGGGGTATGTCATGATGATCGGGAAAGAAATTTTGAAAAAAGCTTGGGAGATCCGTAAAAAAGGGGTTAATAGCATGAAAGAAATTGCCGAACATTTTGGTGTAGACGAAAAGGAACTTTCCCAAGGTATCGAGGAGATGGTAAAACGGGAGGATTGAATTCTTCGAGATAGGAAGGGATAGCACTGACTTATGAGGCTGTTACATTTAGCATAAAAAATGAAGATCAAAAAGTAGTCTTACAATGTATCGGTATCGACGATATGGGATTTATCATGCGGCCGCCGATCGGGAAGTCTGTGAATCAATCGTTTTTTCGGAAAACGCTGATCGCTCCGGATGGCGCGGAATATAAAATAAAAAGTGTTGCGATAAGGCAGAACATCATTTGGTTGGCATTAGTTTAAATCGATATGAAGGGGTTTAATTATTTTTGTTTTACTATATAAGTTGAATTAAATAATTTGAAAAAATCAAGACTTTGTATAGGCCAACTGTTGATATCTCTCTTGCTCTCCCCCAACGAAGCATTTCAAGAATGTTGATTCAGTGGGAGAGTAACCCCACGCACTAGTGCGTGCTGCCTTTGGAGCCTAATAGCTCTTAGACGGTAATGATTAAGGTTACCCTTCCACTTGAATCAGATACTTATGGCTTCTAAGGGGAAGGGCCCGTGTCCCAAGGGACACGCGGGTTAGGTCAAATAGGGGCTCGATTTTTCAGCAATGATCCTTGAATTTTAATTCAACATATATATTAGCTACTGACACAGTGAAAGAGGAATAAAATATAAGCTTAGTCAATAAAATGTGGTTATAGGTTTTTTGCCCCTCCGCCTTTTTTCGGGCGGCGGGGCTGATTTTAGAAGACGGTTAGGCACTAAGTTTTTTTATCGGTTTCTTATGCTTTAATTGATAAAGATTGGCTCCACATTTGGTACAGTACTCAATAAAACTACGGTTAAACGTGTTGCAGTCCGGACATTTCAAATCCATAATCCCCCTTTAAATTTTGGTTGAGAATAAACACTTGAACAGTATATGGATTGAAAGTGTAATATATAACATATTTGCGTATTAAAAATTTATTACATTTGGTTTAAAATAAAGTTTAAACCGGTGCGCTCTGCGTCTCTTGGAGGAACAGCTGAAAATTAGGGATTGTTTTTTTAAAATGCTTTCAAACTGGGTGTTTATTTTTTTTGAGTTTTGCCGATAAGGGGTGAAGGAGGCGGTTTCAATGTGGAAATGTCCGGATTGCGAATATCCGGTGGGAAAAGTCTTTGCTTATTTTTCATATACCAATAAAATCAACGGTCGTAACACTGGGACCATGGTATGTGAGAATTTTGGAGCCAACGGAAAATGCAAAATAACTGGGGGAGACTGTTATAAAGGCGGCAAGAGCAAATTAGTCGAAATAAAGAATCAATTGACCACCGAAGGAATATCAAAAAAAGAACATATCTCTTAGGGAGTGAAAAGTCTTCGAAAGCCAAAGTCAGCTTATTTTAAAGGGGTTATCGAATTGGCATCATCTATCGTTAAGGGTCCGCTGCAAATGATTGCTTCTTCACTTTTCTTCGCTCTAATGGCTTATTATGCCAAGTTAGCCTCTGCCCAGATACCCGGGGCGGAGGTTACCTTTATTCGATTTGCCCTAGGTGTCGTCGCAGTCTTATTTTTAGCCGCTTTTGGATTCGTGGATTTACGGACCAGACACAAGGGTCTCCTGGTTATGAGAGGAACTTTCGGCGGAGTGGCTGTCTTATTATATTTCTTGGCTTTAGCCGGTGGATCGATGACTAATAGCACTATTTTGAACAATTCCTATCCGATCTTCTCCACCGTAATGGCGGTTTTTACTTTGCAGGAAGGTATTTCTTGGGCTACCGGCCTCAGTCTGCTGGTTGCCTGGATCGGAGTCGGATTTTTGATTCATCCAAATTTCCACCATTTGTACTGGCCGGATCTAATGGGGTTGATATCCGGAATCTTAAGCGGAGTGGCGGTAGCCATGGTCCGGGAGTTGCGCATCAAGAACGAATCGGCCTGGAATGTCTTTTTTTATTTGAGCCTTTTTGGCTGCATCTTTTCCTTGCTGGTGGCCTTGCCGGTTTGGGTCTGGCCTGATTGGCATTATTCGCTTTTACTGTTGATTACCGGCATTTTAGCCTTGGCGGCGCAGCTAATGATGACTTCGGCTTATAAATATTGCAGCACTGCTCTCGGCGGAGTGTTATCCATGACTACAATGGTTTTCACCGCAGTACTGGGAATTTGTTTGGTTGGTGAAAGGCTTACGCTAGGTGAGAGCGTAGGAGCTTTTTTAATAATTTTCGGCAGCATCTGGGTGGCTTGGTTGACGGGTGGCTCAAAACTCAAAGCTACTGAGTAAAATCGACCGGGATTGTTTCAACACCCGATTCTTCCCTTTTGGGAAAGGTAATGTTTACGTGTTGGTCCCGATAGGTAGCTGTGGCCCCGATAGCGGTAACCTCGGCCGGAAGCTTGACTTTCCGTCTAAAGCGGCCGTTATTCTCAGCAAAGTTGCTGCTTTTTCCCGATATATCGAGAGTGTTATCGATGAGCTTAATAGCGAGATCGTTTTGATCGGCGATCCCCGGGATTATCATTTCGATCCGGACTTGCTGTTCAGTTTCAGCGATATCGATATCAAAATGGCCGCTGTTGTTTGACTCGGTTGTATCCTGCTTAGCCCAGGATGAGTCTTGAGGTTTAAAGTGATTTCCCAGGGGTGGATTCGTAATGCCCCACTTGCTCAACAAACTTACTACTAAATTTTCAACCTCATCGGCTGAAAATTTATTTTTGCTCATTGCTGCCGCTTTCTTTTGCAACTCAAGCAATTCCGCCATCCAGCCTTGATTAAAATTCATTCCGGAACCCCCTGCTGTTGTTTTTTGGTAGCCATAGTCATTGACATTCCCGAGGTGTCCGAGAATTTAGGGCTGTATACAGCATTAAGGCAATTGCCGCTGGCATTGCCGGAACCCCCCAAGTTAAGGCCGCTGTTTGTTTTACTGGTTGCAGTCCAGTGATAATGATAATTTTCGCCACTGAAAATACCCGAAGAGGTTGTTATTTCACCAACTATGAGATCGCTAATTTGAATATGACAATCCAATTTAACTCAACTCCTGTTATTTCTTTAAATCCGGAAGTTGTTACTTGAAGCGCTTTCGAAAGTTACTTGCCGGATTTATGACAAAATTAATTTAATCAGAGGGTATCGGTTTTGCAATAAACATTCATGGTTTATTAGGGACGCAATGATTTTATTTAAAGAGATTTTTGATCGCTAAATCTTGCAAAAGGGTCTTTGTGGTTGCTGCTACTTCTAGGTTCTAATTTTTTGTCTGAAGTATCCCAGCACATGTCCATTTGGTCCGGATCATGAACATAATTGACACTTGAAGGAAAAGAGTTATGATTGCCGGAGATGCTCCCGATGCCGGCATTGGACTTACTCATACTTTTAAAATCGCGTAGAAAATTACGGCCGATATTGAAAGAAGAAGCGTTCTCAATGCTGCCGATGGAAATCGAATGGATAGTCAGTTGAAAATTAAATTCCTTCATGGTTTATCGCTCCGCTGTCAAAAGCCTTAGTTTTATGTTAGTCGTTGGGTTTCGCACCGAAGAATCATTGTCGACGTATGATATTGATATACTTTATGACTCTTGCGCCTGAGGTGTGACATGGCGGTGTTTATTAATTTTGGGGTGATGGTGATTAATAGCCTCGCAAACGACGCTGGTATATTTTTTGGAGAGAATGTTCAGCAGGGTTGGAGTTCACCGGCCAAAACCAATCAAGCCCTTAGTATATTTGGTCTTGGTTGCGTTAGCCTAAATAACATTAATATTAACAGTGATCCTGATGTTGTTGATACCCCTATTATGGATAATAATTTGAATATACCAACTGCTCCGGTCATTGTGAAAGCTATATAGGCAATGAGAATTTGTTATTATATGCAATCGGTTTTCTTATCAATCATTAGAAGGTGAGCCAATTATCCAAAGATTATGGAATATGAGTGAACATCCTGCGGAACTTCTTGACTTGTATGCAAAGATTGCGCAATTGGAAGCGGAGCTATTGGAGCTAAAACAAAAGCAGCAAGATTTGTTGGCTGCCAGGACTGTTATTATTGAAAAATTGTATGTAAAAAGAGTGTCGGTTGACGAATTACAGTTTAAGCTGGACAAAATAGCCGTCGATGACTTAAGCGGGATGCTGAATGTCGGTGTAAACAGCGGCGGGAAGATGAAAAAGCAAGAAAAGAATAAGAGCAAAAAGTAATAAAGTTCCTTTTTTAATTCGAAGATATACGAGGCTGTCGTAAAAAGGCGTTTAATTCCTTTCGGACAGCCTTTTTCATTTATTTTTTAGTCAAATCTTTTAAAAATTGATCAATGGCGCTACGATCGGATAATTCACACCGCTCCGACGCCAATTCCTTATTATTGGACTCATTGAGCTTCTTTAACAGGCCGTCGATAAAAATCATTAAGATTTTTACACCGGCGCCGGTATACTGACTCATATAATTAAAAAATTCGTTGCGCCGGATACAGAGGATCTCAGTGGTAGAGGAGGCCGTAACATTTGCGGAGCGTTTGGCATTACTAAAAATCCCGGTTTCGCCAAAAAATTCACCCTCATCGATTCGTGAGAGAAAAACTTCTCCTTTGGCGGAGTTTTTGTCGGTGATACATACATTCACGGTTCCCGAAAGGATGGCATAGAAACAAGTGCTGGATTCCCCCTGGGTGATGATTCTCTCGGCGGGATTATATTCGTAAATTTCACAGATGGTTAATAGCTGACGCTTTTCCTCCTCGCTTAGATATTGAAAGATACTAATATTACCCAATTTTGAAATTACATATTGAATATCGCTAAGCTGCAATTTGCGCATAAGAATCCCTCCTAATAATAACGGTCGATATAGAATAGCAATCGTCAATAAGTGAATTTAAGTTGATAGCTAAATTTCAAACAGCGCCTCGCGGATAATCTCGGAAACTGTCGGATGCGGGAAAACCAATTTTTTGAGATCCCGGATAGGCATTGCGGTCTCCAGCATCAGTCCGGCGCCATAGATGATTTCCGAAGCGTAATTTCCAAGCAGATGCACTCCGAGCAGGTGTTGATTTTTTTTATCAATCAACAATTTGCAAATTCCGTCTTCCGCTTCGTTTTCTGCGATGAACCTGCCGCTATAACGCATAGATATTTTGGCGACTTCATAATCGATTCCTTTTTCGATGGCGGAGGCTTCGGTTTCCCCGACCGAAGCTACTTCGGGATTGGTATAGATCACAGCCGGGATCGCCCCGTATCGCATGAAATCCTGATATCCCAGCATATTATTGACCGCCACCTCGGCCTCGCGATAGGCGGTATGAGCCAGCATTGAGAGACCGTTCACATCACCGGCGGCATACACTTCGGGAATATTGGTCTTAACGCTATCGTCGGTTACGATTCGGCCTTTGACCAATTGAATGCCGATGTTCTCTAAGCCAATGCCGTTGGTAACCGGTTTGCGTCCAATGCTGATCAAGACTTTATCAGCCGGGACGGCTTCTGAAGCTTCCGAAGCTATAGTATCGCTATTTAATTTATAGACAACTTGGCCTTGCTTAATCGCTACCACTTTGGCACCAAGTTTAAACTCAACCCCCTTCTTCTGGTATTTCTTCATCAGCATTTCACTAATTTCACGTTCCGTATTACCGGCGATATGGTCCAACATTTCGATGACCGTGACTTTGCAGCCGGCGGAATTGAAATAGGAGGCCATCTCCAGACCAATCACCCCGCCGCCCACGATAACTAAGGAAGAAGGGAGAGCGGTCAAATCGAGAATCTCCCGGTTAGTCAAAACATAGCCCTTTTCATAACTTTCCATAAGTCCGGGGATTGCCGGCATAATAGGTTCCGAACCGGTAGCTATCAATAAACGACTGCCGGTAAAAGTCTCTTGATCGGCCCGAACCAGATAGCCGTCGGCGTTTTTACCAATGATTTCGGCAAATCCCTCAACTACCGTAACCTTATTGGCCTTGAGTTTTCCCTTGACGCCGGTAACTAAGGTTTTGACAACTTTGTTTTTGCGCTGGAGCACTGCTTCATGGTCTAAATGAGAATTTTCAACGATTACTCCGTATTTTTCACCATGTTTGGTATAGTCGAAAATTTTGGCGGAGTATAGTAAAGCCTTGGAGGGGATACAACCTTCGTTAAGGCATACTCCGCCGATAAATCTTTTCTCAATCAGCAAAGTATTTAGACCGGCATGGCCGGCTCTTTCGGCGGCCAAATACCCGGCAGGGCCCCCGCCGATCACTATCAGATCGTAAACCATTTTTTCACTCCTTTACTAATAATCAATATTCGTTTTTTCTGTGTCTTGGCGTGAGACTATTCATTTAGTCAAAGGTGTCTATGACCTAACTCTTGCTCTTCCCCCGGGATGTGGTTCAAGTCGGCTGTTTCAGTGGAAGAGTAACCCCGGACTTCGAACTCTATAAAAGGACTTTGACTGCTAAGGAAGCACAATAAATTTATTTTTCAGTCATTCATTACTTAAAAAGGTCTTCAGTGTCGTTATATCCAACTGAGAGTATTTTTGGAGCAACGGTAACAAAGCGGCGGCTATCTTTTTAACCCCGCCGGCAGAGTTGGACTCGATATTGAGCGGCATCAGCGGATCATGGAGCGACAGACGCAAGAGAAACCAACCATTCCCGTCATTTTTGCCAAAGGACACCCTGACTCCTTCATAATTTTCCGGTTCAACCTGCCAGGAGGGCATTTGAGAGACATATGACTGAAAATTTGCGATCACGTTCTCGCCATAAGGACGGAAATCTTTTTCGGAGATATTCAGACGGAATTCTTTACTTTCCAGGGGTTCCTCCAAAGATGCGATCAGTGAATTGATTTTTTGGTGATCTTTCAATTTCATTTGAGCCATTTTAATCAATAACTTGGCGATCAGATAAGCGCCGTCATCCAGAAAGTAATTCTCTTTCAGAGCGCCATGCCCCGAAGTTTCAATGGCTAGGTATGATTCAGCCCCTCCTCCGGCCTGGTTAAGGCGGATGGCTTCATTAATTACATTTTTATAACCGCGTTTGAAACGGTGATGGACCCCGCCTAGATTTTTTTCGATGAAGGTCTTCAGGCCACTGGAAGTGATCGAATCGGTTACAATCGTGGAACCGGGGTGCTCTTCCAAAACAATTGCCGATATCAGGGCAATCAGCCGGTTACGGTTTATTTCTTTGCCGGTATTATCAACCGCGCTGGCTCGATCGACGTCGGTATCAAAAATGACTCCCAGATCGGCTTTGCTTTTAATCACTGCCTGGCAGATAGCAGCCATTGCCGCCGGATCTTCGGGGTTGGGAATGTGATTGGGGAAATGGCCGTCCGGGTCCAGAAATTGACTACCGTTGGTTTCGGCTCCCAGAGGTTTCAAAACTTTATCGACAAAAAAGCCTCCTGCGCCATTGCCGGCATCGACGACTATCTTGAAACCGCGTAACGGTTGGGATGGGTTATCAGGATGATTGACAGCCTGTCGGATCTTCTGTACCAGGATATCGGCGTAAACCGACATAAAGTCAACTTTGGTGACTTGGCCGGGGTTTTGGGGGAGAGAAAATCCTCCTTGTTCAGCCAAAGTGAGAATTTCGGTGATATCCTGTTTTTCGAGGCCCCCCGTTTCAATAAAGAATTTCATGCCATTGCGGTTAAACGGCAAATGGCTGGCGGTTATCATGATACTGCCGTCGCATTGGTAGCCTTGGGTAACTGTAGTCATAAACATGGCCGGTGTTGAAGCCAGACCGCAGTCGCTTACATTACAACCCAGTTTCATAAGACCTTGGATAATTGCCCCTTTGAGCTCAGGGGCGGAAAGTCGGGAATCGTGCCCTACAGCAATTTTTAATCCGGGAGTTGGTTGGCGCTTCTTATTTGCTAGCCAAATGCCAAAAGCGGTGGCGATATTTTTCGCTATTTCCGGAGTCAGGTTGACGGATTGACCCGCTACTCCTTCCAGAGCGATTCCCCGGATATCACTACCGTTTTGCATTTTTTGCCATTTTTCTGATAACATGCGAAACCTCCTGATGTGTTTTTTGAATGAGTGAATTTTATATTTCTAAATTAATTCTACTTGGTTAATTAATTCTACTTGGTTAGAAAAAAACAAATCACTCTTTGCATAGCCAATTTACAATTATTAACCATTTTTAATCCTGTTAATCCTCAAAATCCCGTTAATCCCGTTCCCGTTATCTTTCTTTTAGACTTAAGTATCAGGCCTAAAACAAGGAACTAATGCAGGATTTACCGGATTTAACGGATTTACGGAATTTTATTTTAGAGATTATCTGGATTATGATAAAGTAAAATTAAGGAAGAAGGAAGAGGGTAAATTAACTTGAATGTTCTACAAAAGCCGTTGGTTTCCTTTGCTAAGATCCTAACTAAGATAATAAAAAAAGCTGCTCCTTTTGGAACAGCTCCTTTGGTATTCTTTTAAGCGGTGGTTGCAGCGGCTGAAGTGCCGCTCGCGAGCGGCGCATCTTTTACATCTTCATAAAAGCCGGCAAGTGATGCGTTGATATAAGGTACTAACCATAAAAAGCCAATACTTAACGTGAGGACGGCTAGTAAGCCCCAGCCGATAAAGCTCAAGCCCAGCAGGAAGAGTTTGCCTTTTCGGCCCTTCATGATTTGTTTGCTGCGTTCCAAAGCCTCTTTGGGTTTCAACTCCGGATGGTCGCGTAATATATAAAAAGATAAAGAATAACGAAGTGTGGCAATAATACCGGGGATCACCAATAATAAGGTCCACAAGAAGGTAAATAGCGTGATCCAAAGTTGCAGTATCAAAGCGGGTGAGAACGATTTAAAACCATCAAACAAGTTTTCAATCAGCGGATTTTGATCCCGGCGCAGATTAAGAAAGAAAGTTGCTAGACCCAGTGCAATCGGTCCGGATATAATCAGAGTATAAATAAAGCCAATAAAAGGTATCCAACAAAGAAGCCCGGAGATGATCGTCGCGATAAAGCAGACTAAGACTGCATAGAGCCATTTCCCTTTCAACTTTTCCCGGGCTATTGCCCGTAATTCGAAATTCTTTTTCAACCCATCGTTTACACTCATTCAACTACCTCCTTAGAATTGATTGGGGGTATAATATAAACATTATGCGATTTCATGCCGTTATAGTATTGGTTTTTAGATATGGTGAAATCAACATAGAATCCCAAAAATATACATATTAGAAACCGGCATACTACCTGTCAACGGACGGGGGGTTCTTTTTCTATTGGAACTATATTCAATGTAAGAAAATTTTTTGTGAAGGAAGAAGGAATTATTTTTTTTGCAGCGAATAATTTAAATATAAATCGTAACGTTACGGATGGCTAAAAAATGATTAATATCAAGACAGTAGCAAAAAAAGCCGGTGTATCACCGACAACTGCATCATATGCTTTGAATAATAGGGCCGGAGTAAAACCGGAAACAGTTGAGAAAGTTTTGCGAGCAGCCCGGGAATTGAATTATATTCCCAATTCATTGGCCCAAAGTTTTCGCAATGGGAAATCAAATACGATTGCGGTTGTTACTCATGAGAATTTAGAGGATTATAGTATTTTCTCACTTGAATTAATGGGTATTATTTTAAAGGCCAGAGAGTTGGATTACGATGTTCTTGTTAAATCTTTGCCTCAGGATTCGGAGTTACATAGTAATGAAATGATGCAGATTATTAATGGCAGGAAAGCCGATGGGGTAATTTTATTGGGAAATGGTTTTGAGGAATTAATCGGTCAATTTAAAGCCGAGATCCATAAAATGATTTTGTTATCATCTCATTCCAAATTCGGTATTAGCGAGGTAAATGTTAACGGTGGGAAAGGGATTTATACCATCACTGAGTATCTTATTAAAAAAGGCTACTCTACGATTTGTTACCTAACATTTGCTTTGGATACAACTGAAGAATTAAATCGAGAAAGGGGGTATCGCAAAGCCCTAGCTGCTTATGATTTATCCAGCAAAGAAAATATTATTGCTTGTGGGTACAATAGTAAGGCAATTTATGAAACGGTTATCAAATTAATGGAGACTAATCCTCCGGAAGCAATTGTTTGCTGGAATGATTTACTTGCCTTACAGGTCATCAATGCACTAAAGGAAATGGGGAAGAAAATCCCGGAAGATATTGCCGTAACCGGTTTCGATGATATTATCCAGGATTTAAATTATATTCCTCATCTGACTACAATTAAGCAACCGTTTACGGAAAAAGGAAAATGCGCGATGAAATTATTGGCGGATATCATCGAGAATAAAGTGAAGGGACCTGTAAAACAAGAAGTTGAATGCACTTTAGTGGTTAGGGAATCGGCATAATTTATTTCGGCTTTAAATCGTAACGTTACGGATTTAATTCTAAATGAAAGGGAGAGAAAAGTAATGAATAAGAAATTGAGTGTTTTAGGTATCATATTGGTCTTTGCTATTGGGATTACATCTTGTTTGACGTATGGGGCGAATGAAAAGGTAGTTCTTACTTATTGGAACGGCTTTACAGGCCCAGACAGACCGGCACTGGAGGCGTTAGTCGATAAATTTAATAAAACTAACTCCAAAATCGAAATAAAAATGGACATCATGCCGTGGGATAGTTTATATCAAAAGCTGGCTCCTGCTCTGGCCACTGGACAAGGACCCGATATTGTGGCTTTTGCAACTGAACGGATTGGCACTTATGCCAAACCGGGAGCGATTGTTCCATTAGATGATTTATACGCCGGATCCGATGGACTCGACGCTAAGGTTTTACCTAAGGCTTTAAATGATAACATGAAATATAACGGCAAATACTATGGCGCTCCCATGAATTTTGCTACTTTACTATTATATTATAACAAAGATTTATTTAAGCAGGCGGGTCTGAATCCTGAAAAGCCGCCTAAAGATTGGAATGAATTAAAAGATTATGCTATAAAACTCACCAAAGAGTCCAATGGTAAGGTTGATCAATATGGGTTTGGCATCGCCAGTAAAGAGACTATTCCAATGTGGCCCATTTTGATTTGGGGAAATGGTGGCGATTTTATTAATTACTCCACCAAAACTTCGATGATTAATAATGAAAAATCGGTAAAAGCGGTACAATACTTTGCCGACTTAATTCTTAAAAAACATATTTCACCTCCGGTCTTGACCGGCGCAGAAGTTGATAAACTTTTTGAATCCCAAAAGGCAGCTATGTATATGTGCGGCCCCTGGGCAGTCAATGGTTTTAAACAAGCCAAGATTAATTTTGGGGTGGCCCCGATTCCGGCTGGGCCTGCAAAAACCGTTACCTTGGGAACCGGTGTTGCTATGTGCTTAACCAAGAGTTCTAACCATAAAAAAGAAGTGTATGAGTTCTTTAAGTATTGGAACTCAAAGGAATCTCAGATTTATTGGGCTTTAAACACTGGTTTTCCTCCGAACCGAACTGACCTGGTCAATGATCCGGCTTTAAAAGTCAATCCTTATGTGGTTGCATTTTCGTCAGTAGCCAATCAAACCCAGTTCTATCTGCAACAACTTACGAATTTCGGTAAGATTGATACCGATGTTGTTACACCGGCCATGGAAAATATTTTGCTGGGCAAAATGACGGTTAAGGAGTCGTTAGATAAAGCGGCGCGTGAAATGAACAAAATGCTTAAATAATTATTTAAAAGCCCGGGAGAAGGAGAGGTTAAAACCTTTTCCCGGGTTATCTCTTCCATCAATAAGTATTTGAAACGGGTGGTAATATGAAAGATCACATAATCAAAAAGAACAGTATGTTTCATGATCCCAATAAAGTTGGTTATTTATTTATTTTTCCAAGTATGCTGATTTTTACGGTCTTTGTATTTGTACCGCTAATTGTTTCCGGTATATTCAGCGTCTTCGATTTCGACATGATGGGGAATAACATTCAATTCATCGGAATCAACAATTATTTACGATTGTTTGGTGACGAACGTTTTTGGAACTCGCTTTTTAATACGCTATATTATGCCATTGGAACCGTTCCATTGCAGATCATTATGTCGCTACTTGTAGCTATGGCCGTATCCCGCCGTTCTTTTTTCACTACATTTTGCCGCTCGATATTTTTTCTGCCGGCTATTGGTTCAATGACTATTATCTCAATTATATGGACCTTTTTACTGGATAATAATATCGGGATTATTGCCCATTACTTAAATCTACTCGGAATTCATACAATTGCCTGGCTTCAAGACCCGGTTTGGGCGATGCCAACCATTATGGTTGTTAGTGTTTGGAAGAGTTTTGGATTCAATATGGTTATCATTCTGGCAGGTCTTTTAGGGATACCCGAATCTTATTATGAATCCGCTAGCATTGACGGGGCCAAAAAAATTACTCAATTTTTCAAAATTACCCTACCTATGCTCATTCCTACTTTGGGATTTGTGCTAATTACCTCAATTATCAGTTCCTTTCAAGTTTTTGACCAGGTGTTTGTCATGACCCAAGGTGGACCTCTTTTCAAAACGGAAACAATGGTTCAATATATCTATCATGTTGGATTCGAAGGATTTGAGATGGGGTATGCGTCTTCTTTGGCTGAAATATTATTTATTATTATTTTGATTTTTTCAGTAACGATGTTTAAGCGGCTTCGTCAAGATGAGCAGAGTTATTGAAGGGAGGATTGGCCTTGAATAAAAGCAACATTTCGAGCCTGAAATGGGTTAAGAACTTTTTTTTAGTTTTACTTGTTATCATTACGATTTATCCGTTTGTATGGATGCTGGTTACTTCCTTTAAGTTTGAAGGGGACATCGTAAAATTCCCCCCTACTTTATGGGCTCAGCGCTTTACTTTTGCTGCATATCATGGTATATGGCAGAGGATACCTTTTTTGATTTTTTATAAGAATTCTTTAATTTTTGCCGGTGGAGTAACCGTAGTATCACTGCTTTTAGACTCAATGGCAGGTTATGCATTTGCACGACTCCGATTTAAGGGCCGGAATTTCTTGTTTATCCTGGTTTTAAGTACATTGATGATTCCTTTTCAGGTTACAATGATTCCGCTCTTTGTAGAGTTGTTCAAGTTTCATATATTAAATACTTACCTGGGACTAATTCTCCCCAGAGCTACGAATGCCTTCGGCATCTTTATGATGAGACAATTTTTTATCACCCTACCGAAAGATCTCGAAGAGGCAGCAAGGGTGGATGGCTGCTCTGAATTTACAATCTATCGGAAAATTATGCTCCCGCTTTGTCTGCCGGCTCTCGCTTCTTTAGGAATCTTTCATTTTATGTTCAATTGGAATGATTTGTTATACCCATTGCTATTTACAAATACGGTCGAAATGAGACCTCTTCCGGCAGGATTAGCACTTTTTATGGGACAACATGTAATCGAATATGCCATTTTAATGGCTGGTTCTTGTTTGGCTCTTGCTCCCTTGCTAATTGCTTATTTATTCTCACAAAAATATTTTACTAAAGGAATTGCGATGACAGGAATTAAAGGATAATTCGGAGGCTCAACATGAAAATTGATCAACAAAAAATTAGCGTAGAAATCAATACTAATAAGAGAATCGCCGGAGTAAGCCCCTTAATATTCGGTAATTTTATTGAATTTATTCAAGACTGTATCGACGGTGGGATGTGGGCAGAACTCATGGTTAACCGGGGGTTTGAGAATCCGGATCAAAATAAAGACGGAGTATCCGACCCCTGGTTTCCGAGCGGATTTAATGATGTAGGCCGTTACATTATGGATGAACAGGAATGTTTCAATTCAAAGTATTCCCAGCAAATTGAGGTCATCAATCATTACGGGGGTTACCGGGGAATTACTCAAAAAAATATCCGCTTATTCAAGGGCGAGGAGTATAACGGTTACATATGGCTGAAAGCCGACAAGATTAAAGGGGATATTCAAATCCGGCTGATGTCGCAATCAAGCCTGCTTTTTTCAAAGGAAATACTTATCAAGGATAGGAATTGGAATCAATACCAATTTTCCTATAAATGTGAAACCGATATTGTTGATGCAGTCTTTGAAGTAGCCCTGTACGGAACAGGGAAATTGTGGTTGGATCAAGTGTCGCTGATGCCCCAAAGTGCAGTGGATGGGGTTTGGCAAGAAGTTGTCAGGGCTACCCAAGATTTAAAACCGGGAATTATGCGATTTCCGGGCGGGTGCTTTGCCGATTGTTATCATTGGGAGGATGGAATTGGCGATAAAGATAACCGTCCGACCCGTGAGAATTTGCATTGGAAAGGTAATGAAGAAAATAATTTTGGTACCGATGAATATATCATGTTTTGCCGGAATACAGGGTGTGAACCGCTAATTTGTATTAATTTCGGTACCGGGACCCCGGAGGAAGCGGCCAATTGGGTAGAATATTGCAATGGTCCTCTAGAATCGAAATATGGTAAGCTTAGAGCGGTTAATGGACATCCGGAGCCTTACCAAGTGAAATACTGGGATATTGGCAATGAAAGTTTCGGTGATTGGGAGATAGGCCATTGTAATGCGGCGGAATTTGCCAAGAAATACATGGATTTCTACAAGGCGATGAAAGAAAAAGATCCCGGGATTCAAATCATTGCTTGCGGAGGGGAAGGTAATGATCTTTCCCAGGAGTGGAACCGGACTCTTTTAAAAGTAACCGGTGGAGCCTTGGATTATATTGCCCTTCATTTTTATCCTCCCAAGATCGGAGTGATTCCGATTGATAATGAGCTTACATATTACGGAACAGTCGGATCAGTATGTAAATACGAAGAAATCGTTCAAGATACAGTACAATCCATTCAAAAGATCGTTGCGGACCCCGCGAAAGTCAAAATTGCAGTTACCGAATGGAATACCATGTATAACAATTCATCTTTTCGGGAGCATACTTTGGAGGCGGCAATATTTAATGCCGGAATGTTGAATATGTTTTTGCGCAATAGCGAGGTTATTCGTATCGGTAATTTTTCCGATCTGGTCAATGGGTGGCAGGGAGGATGTATTCGTAGTAATCAAGGTAAGGTATATCGGACTGCCAGTTATTATGTTTTGAAATTATATGCTAATTCGGATATTCAAAGTATGGTGGAGTCAAGAGCGCAAAGTGAAACTTATGATATTGACGCTGTCGGTCATGTAGTGAATGTAAAAGATGTCCCCTACGTAGATGTTGTGAGCGGACTAAACAAAGATAATGAACTGGTTGTATTCATTATCAACCGTCACCTGCAACGTGGAGCCGGCATTAAGCTTAATATAAAAGGCGCCCAGATAAAGAGTGGTATCCGGAGCTCTGAGATTACTTCAGCCAACTCGTTTGATATCAATAGCGCAGAACAAGAATTAATAAAAATAACGGATAGGGCGATTGAGGATTATGATCCCAAGCAAGAGCTTATTGTTTCACCATGCTCAATTCGGCGTTTTATCATACCGTTAATGAAGTAAAAGTAATTACATATAGGAGCGAAAGCTGATGAATAACACGGACATACCCCGTCCTGAGTATCCGCGACCGGATTTTGAGAGGGCAGAATGGCTTAATTTAAACGGTGAGTGGGATTTTGAGTTTGATGATTTGGATACCGGGGAATCGGACGGCTGGTACCGAAACTCAAGTTTTTCCCGGAAAATTACCGTTCCATTCTGCTTTCAAAGTAGCCGTAGCGGTATCAATGATCAGGGAATGCATCAGATTTTCTGGTACAAAAAAGATTTTTTCCTGCCGGATTATTTTACCGGTAAAAGAGGACTTTTGAACTTCGGAGCAGTGGACTACCTAGCCAAAGTTTGGGTAAATGGTGAGTATGCCGGAGGACATCAAGGCGGTTATGGGTCATTCAAGATAGACAGTACCCGATTTTTAAAAAAGGGTATGAATACTATTGCCGTTAGAGTTGAAGACCGGTATGATTGTGGGCAGCCCCGGGGCAAACAATGTTGGTTTGGGAAACCCAATCGGTGCTGGTACACCCCAATTTCGGGTATTTGGCAGACAGTATGGCTGGAAACAGTGGGCGATGTATATATTGATCAACTGCATATAACTCCGGATATCGACCGGCGGGAGGTTAGCGCGGAAGTCGTTTTGGATCAGTTCTCAGAAGCATTATCAATTAATGTATCCATAAGTTTTAAAGGCAGGTCGGTCAAGCAAGTACAAGCCAGTCTTGAAAATAAGATTTCTCAACTGCTTTTTCATTTGAAAGAACCGGATGATATTGATGAACTGGATTATTGGACTCCTGAGACGCCAAACTTATATGATATAGAATTTCAATTATTAAAGAATGGGCGGCCGGTTGATAGGGTTAAAAGTTATTTCGGTATGCGAAAAATCTCGGTTAAAGGCGATATGATTTTACTTAATAATAAACCATACTACCAAAAGTTGGTTTTGGATCAGGGATATTGGCCTGATAGTTTAATCACGCCCCCAAGTGATGAAGCGATTGTCTATGATATCAAAATGACTAAAGACCTTGGATTTAACGGAGTACGGAAACACCAAAAAATTGAAGATCCACGTTATTATTATTGGGCGGATCAATTGGGCTTGTTGGTGTGGGGTGAGATGCCCAGCGCATATCATTTTCATTCGCTGACAATTGAGAATATGATCATGGAATGGTTGGAATTCATTAAGCGTGACTATAACCACCCTTGTATCATTACATGGGTTCCTTTGAATGAATCCTGGGGCGTCAGGAATATCAAGGTCAATCAAGAGCAGCAGAGCTATGCCCGATCCCTTTATTATTTAACCAAGGCAGTGGATACAACCCGCTTGATCAGTACTAATGATGGTTGGGAACAAGTTGATTCGGACATTTGTGGCATTCATGATTATGAACCCAATAGTCTGCAGTTTTTGGAGAAATATTCAAATAAAGAAAAATTATTAAGCGGCGCAGCTGAACAAAGGGTATTATTTTGTGAAGGATATGAGTATCAAGGGCAGCCAATCATTGTTACTGAATATGGAGGAATTGCTTTTGTCAGTGAAAGCAGTGATAATTGGGGCTATTACGGCACGGTTAAAAATTCGGAAGAATTTATTCAGCGATTTTCGAGTGTCACAAAAGCCATTCAAAATACCCGTTATATTTGTGGCTATTGTTATACCCAATTGACTGATGTCCAACAAGAGATTAATGGATTAATGGATGCGCAAAGAAACTTAAAAGTACCGATGGCGCAGATTCAAAAAATTAATTCACCCGAATAATTTATGGTATATAAGTTGAATTAAATAATTTGAAAAAATCAAGACTTTGTATAGGCCAACTGTTGGTTTAGACCTCTCTCTTGCTCTCCCCCTAAAGTGGGAGAGTAACCGA
>WSSedL1CaDRAFT_10000427_pt1 | contig 29871 bp, 27 predicted proteins | sample WetSurSL1Cattail_FD_9464 | JGI IMG/M metagenome (IMG submission 9464)
CCAATAACTAATAACGCCCTTTCGTAATAATTAACTTACAACTAATAACTGATTTTTACCCACATCCATCAGTCAGTGGGCGAGAGACTTTCCCCAATCAGAGGTCCAGCCTCGTTACTTCTTAACAATTACCGCACTATCAATATTGGTAAACACATTTTCTTTTAAATTGTTGCTATCAACTGCGGTTATTACGGTTCGGTTTTTAATACTGACGACCAAGGCCATTTGATCCATTAGGATCAGCGATTCTTTAGCGCCTTTGGCTTCCACCCGGTTTACCGCATCCTTGAGTAACGCCATATCTTGATTATCCAAGGTTAACTGTCTGCTTTCCAGCCGTTTCAAAGCATGAGCGGAAAATTTAATATCGGTCTGTTCCGTCAATTGCTGTTGCAACAAACTGTCGAAACTCGGTCCGTTCACAACCGGCTTGGCTGCGGGTTGAATATTATTGGGAGTGATTGAGCCGATTTGGATCGGCCGCATGACTACTTTCTCATTCATAGCGTCCCCTGTTCCGTCGCAATGTTCCAGATGTCGCTCATCTTAATGGTTTGTCCATCACTGGTCTGAAGTTGAACTGCAGGATTGCCCTTTTCATCGGCAACTTTCCTTTCACCCGTCACTTCGACTTTGTCTCCCTGACCGTTACCACTCATGTTTTTCAGATAGATATTCCGACCAACCAAGTTTTTGGCCTCTTGTTCCAATCCATCAAAATTCATTAGCAGATTGACATCGGTATCCTTGACTTGACGACCGTCATCCAAGTTTAAGTATATGTCGCTGCCGTTTTGTTGCACTGCAGTAATCCGGCCATATACCAGTTCCTGGGTGCCGTTGGGATTTTGGATCTTAGCCTTGAGATCATTACCGATCGACATCATAGCCTGTTGTAACGCGCTGCTCTTGCTGACATTCTGCATCTGTTCCAGGCTGGAAAACTGAGCCATCTGGGCAATAAACTGCGTATCTTCCATAGGATTGTTGGGGTTCTGATTTCTCATCTGGGCAACCAGTATCTTGAGAAATTCGTCCTTTCCCAGAGTACTGCCGGCTCTTCTTGAGGTTTCTTTCACTTGAGGAACAGCACCCGTTATACCCGCTACTGGCAATATTCTCATCTCCTTTCCATATTAAGCAATTAAATCGATTGCCGTCTCGCCTCGGGGACGTTTTTCCCTGGGGCTGGGGCTTGGACTTGGCTCACCGGAACGGCTGGCAACTTCGTGCTTTACCAAAGTGGAACTTTGACCATAAGCAGTTCCGTCCTGATTGTGGGAAGCATTCTGAAAAGCATTGCCGTTATTTTGTTGATCCACTGAAACCGTTAATCGATCGACTTGAATACCGTTATCCTGAAGATTCCTGCGAAGCTGGTTCAGATTGGTCTCAATTACTTCTTTTACTTGTTGTGATTCAGCCACAAATTTTGCAGTAACCAACTGATTTTCCAACGAAACTTTTAAGTGCAATTTCCCGAGATGCTCCGGTTTCAAACTGAACTCCATCTCACCATTGCCATTATTGAGAGCCATCTTAGACTTTTCCGCAATCTGAGAGAATAAGTCTTCTTTATTGATATGGGTTCTATTCGTCTCCGCTATATCGGAGTTCATTGAAGGTACCGCTTGATTATGGACAGTAACATCTAACGGAACGTCGGTTCGCGTCTTTTCACCGTCTTTGCTGACTGCCAATTGGGTTTGAATTACCGGCATATTTAAGGTCTGCGGTTTTCCCTCGTTAGCGGTGGCGTGAATAACTTTCAAACGACCTCCGCTCAACTCTCCAACCGGGTTCGAATCCAGACTTTCTAAAGCGGCAGCATTCGGCGATAGCTTACCGTTTCCCGTCACCGCAGCGCCATTGTCGGTTAGATCCGATCCGTCCTTGCCAAGATCCGTTACCGATGTTTGTTCAGCCGCAGTTTGTCCTTTCATAACCTCCCCAAACTTTTCGCTGCCCTTTGTTTTGTTTTGGGTGACCCCTCCCCCTCCAGCTGTTAAATCTTGCGAAGCAGGGTTCACTGCCCCATTACTACTCAGATTGGTTAGGCCCGCTATACTTTGGGCCGTTACCGCCGCATCGCTCCCGAGCGCCATTCCGAATCCAAGTTCAAGTCCTGCAGAGTTTACAACCCCCTGTGTTTGCTTGGCCCCAAGATTATTATCCGGCAATACCCCTACTGGCGGCATTACGTCATTGGGCATCATCGCAGCAGCCTGGTTATTAACTCTCTGATCCGATGAATCCTCCTGATTTAAAACTCTTTCAAATGGACCCATGGTTTCTGTACCCTTCAATACCGCAGGGTCGAAAGTGTGACTCTGAGTTACGGGGAGATTCGTCTGTAAAATTTGGGCGGTTCTCATTTCTACCGGTGTCTTAGTAATTTCAAGCATCTTTGGAGTCGTTTCGGCTTTGAAATTAACATCTTCCGTCACAACCGGCATTGGTTGATTGAGCAAGACCTGAGCCCCTAATGGAGAAACCATTCCGGCATTAGTTGGGTCTACAACTGCTTGACCATTTTTATCAGTCTTTTTAGCATCCGTATCATTGTCTGATAAACCTGGTAATTCTTTGACCACCGGTTCGTCTTGATCATCCGCCATAGCAGAATCCTGGAGTTTCGTACCCGTCGGTTTCATAACCGTCGGTTGTTCAACCGTCGGTTTGTTAACCGTCGATTGGTCTATTGTTGGTTGCTTAACATGTGAATCTTGGGTCATTGCCTGTTTGGCTGCCGGTTTTTTGGATAGTACCCCTGTTGACTCTGGTTGTTTGAAATTCTCCTTGGTTACCGGTCTTTGCTCATTATCATCATTGCCGGTAGGCTGGAAATTGGTTTTGTTTCGGGTTACTGAAACTTCCGAACGATTTTGTTTTAGGTTGACGGCATTCGCCAATAGTTTACTAAAACTGGATTTACCGGAATTTGAGAGCGCATGAGCGGTTGCGGACGTGGGAAAATTGTCCGAATCTTGCAAACCAGGGACAGCTATAGCGGGGTTTATGGATAGATTAGGCATTCGTTTCACCTCCTTTCATCCTAATTATCGGACGAAAGGAGGGAATAGATTAGCATTTTTATGCACGCTGTGAAACACTTGGATTAGTATTAGATGTTGCGATATTTATTTAAACGATCCTGGGTCAACTTAGCCAAATAAGCCTCAGGCAGATTTTCCATGATTTTAGTGACCTGATAAGGCCGCAATTGATCAAAAATTGCAAACACAGTCTCCTCGGGCAATTTTTGAATAACCGCAGCCGCCTGTTTTGGCTTCATGGTTCCGACTCGGATTAAATAATCTTTCAGCTTTTGTTCGGGGGTGGGCGACGGAAATTTGCCCGGCATCGGTGGATTGACAATATTCTGAGCTTGTACATATTTGGGAGTATCGTTGGTAGCAGTAGCAGGATGTTCATTTTGCCATTTATTTTTATCTTCATTCAATTGATTGCGGTCCGCTGCTAATTGGGACTGGCCTTTTTTCAACCGTTCTTCCAGTCGCCGCAGTTCTGCTTCTTTTTCACCCAGCAGTTGACTGCGTTTCTTACCCAATTCATAGCTTTGGGGCAAATCCCGAAGATCCGGGAAGAGACTCGCCGCCTGGAGAATCAATGTTTTAGAGTCAATTACTCCAAATTGGGCAAGACCCCAAAACATAAAATAAGCCAATGCAATCCCTAAAGTCAATTTCAAAAAACCCGAAAAAAACCGGCTCATTTTTGCGTCTCCTCCTTGATATTCTCGTTATGCCGGATAAATTGGCCGGTTCCCAGCTCATCCAAAAATTTTATTTCTACGTTTAATTCTTCAGCTTTATAGGTTTCAAAAGCTTTTTCTTTCAACTTCTCCACTGTTTTTTTCTCTCTAGATGCCGCTATCAATTCTTGCCGTTTATCGACAACGTTATGAGTACAGACCCCTAAATATTGATCGGCCATTTCAACCTGCTTATTCTGCCAGATCAAAAATTTATGGTAATTATTAGCCACGTAGAGATCCAGTTTCTGCCGACAAGTGTTACGATAAGTATTAAGCGTATCGACCACTTCATCCTGACGCTGCATTAATTGTTTTTCAGCTTTTTCACGTTCAACCTCGGCCACCTGCAGTTGGCGTTTGCGCAGATCTTCGATCCTGCCTTTAACTTTTAAAACAGTTTCCAACTTGAACTTAAACTGGGCCATTTAAACACCACCCATCATCGAAATCAAGCGGGCTAATGTCTCTGTGAAAGGCGCCTTCTCAAATACAGCCTGGCTTAAAAAATTATTAATTGGCTGAATCATTTTAATAGCCCCATCAATCTCCGGATTGCTGCCTGAGGCATACGCGCCGATATTGATTAAATCTTCATTGTTACGGTAGGTTGCTAAAGAACTGCGCAACCTGCCGGCAGCTTTTTGATGGTCCTCTTTAGCCAGTTCGCTCATTAACCGGCTGACACTGGCCAATACATCAATGGCCGGATAATGATTTAAATGGGCAAGCTGACGGGATAATACGATATGGCCGTCCAAAATGCCGCGTACCGCATCGGCAATGGGTTCATTCATGTCGTCGCCCTCTACTAAAACAGTATACAATCCAGTGATAGTTCCTTTTTCAGCGGTTCCGGAACGTTCTAATAATTTAGGAAGTAAAGCAAAAACCGACGGAGTATAACCCCGAGTAGTCGGAGGTTCACCCACTGCCAATCCTACTTCACGTTGGGCAATAGCAAAGCGGGTAACCGAATCCATCATAAACATTACATCTTTACCTTGGTCCCGAAAATACTCGGCAATCGCGGTAGCGACCATGGCCCCCTTGATCCTCACCAAAGCCGGCTGATCCGAAGTGGCCACCACTACTACCGAACGGGACAAACCCTCCGGACCTAGATCCCGCTCCAAGAAGTCTCTCACTTCACGGCCCCGTTCACCAATTAGGGCGATAACATTGATATCGGCTTCAGTATTTCTGGCGATCATACCCAGCAGTGTACTTTTCCCCACACCACTACCGGCAAAGATACCGATCCTTTGGCCACGACCACAGGTCAATAATCCATCAATGGCGCGAATACCCATTGATAAAGATACAGTAATCCGGTTACGTGATAATGGATTGGGGGGCGCGGCATTTAACGGATAATAACTCTCGGTTAAAAGCGGACCCTTGTCATCCATAGGCTGGCCTAAACCATTTAACACCCGGCCCAATAAAGCTTGCCCGACTTCCACCTGAAGTGTTTGACCTGTGGCGACAATTTCACTGCCGGGACTAATCCCAGCCATCTCCCCCAGGGGCATTAAGAGTACCCGACCGGATTTAAAACCGACTACTTCGGAAGAGAGCGGTTTACTGGCGCCTTTTACATTAATAAGGCAATGCTCACCCAAGTTAGCGGCAGGCCCGTCTCCTTCCACAGTCAATCCCACGATTTGATTGACCCTGCCGGTTCGTTTCACCGGATCCAGATTCCCAAGCACCGGTAGATATTTTTTAGCCTGAAACAAAGGCATTTTTATGGCATTCATTCAATCGTTCCAACCTTTAAGAGTTCAGTCATAACCCTGTCCAATTGCGATTTTGTCCGGGCATCCAGATTACCCTGATCAGTCTCGATAAAGCAGCTACCTATTGGGATACAACCATCTTCTTCAATTTTAATCGGTTTCGGTTCACTGAGCGAGCTTTGTAACAAAACCAAATTTCCACGAACCACCGACAGATCATCCGGGTGAATTCGGATCGTAATTACACTTGCAGTTGTGACTCTCGCCAAAGCTTCTCGGATGATTGTAAGCTGACGCATCGGGTCCAATTTTAACTCTTCACCAATGATCTTCTCCGCGATTGCGACCGCCAGTTTAAGTAATTCCGGCTCCGAGGAATTTAAGCGCTGCCTTCTTTCGGTTTCAATTTCGTTGATTAGCCCCAGTGCTTGGGTTAGATTTTCAGATAACTCCTTTTTTACCAAGCTAACCGCGTCTTGTCTTCCATCGGCTAACCCTTGTTGATGAGCCTGTTCTTTGATCGTCACGCTTTGTTGATTAGCTTCTTCGATCATAGCGGCCGTTTGGGTCCTGGCATCGTCAATCATCTTGGTTGCTTCCTGATTGGCAGTTGCAATAATCGTTTCGGCTTCTTGTTTGCTTTTCTCGAGTAATTCTTCGGATTGTTGACGAGCGCCGGTAACCACCAGTTCCGCTTGACTTTTGGCCGTGTTCAGAATACTGCCGGCTTGTTGATTAGCCTCGCCCAGTATTGATCCAACTTTGCTTTCAGCGCCGAAAGTTAGTTGGTTGGCGCGTTGTTTTGCCTCTTCTAAAGTATCGGCAGCCCGTTTGCCGGCTCCATTAATGATATCTTCCGCATGAGGCCTGGTGTCTTCGGCAGTCGGGGCCTGTTGCTTAGCTCCCGAAAATAATGATTCAAGCGTAGCGGCCACATCGGCAATGTGATCCAAATTTACATCACTTGGTCCCCAATTTTTAACTGCAGTTGTTTTGGAGGCCGCCGGAATAGCCCAGGGTTTATCCTGCTTAGGCTGGAGTTTTGGGTTCGGCTGCTCGTCATAATCCAATAAAACAGAGGCCAATCGCCTATGCTCAACAGGATTAATCGTTATATTAACTTCTTCGTCATCATCAGGTTCTTCGCTAATTGACTCCGAGGGTGGAGATTCCGCCTCTTTCTGTAACTCATCGGACAACTTTGAAGCAGCCGATTCCGGAACTACTTGCTCACCGGAGCCGGGCTGCTCGCCGGAAGTCGCCGCCTCGGTTAGTTCGGGAGCATCTTCGGCCGAAAGAGGATTTTTAGGCAACGTCATCCAGGGAGATTTGGACTTAGCAGCAGAGTCCTGAATAAAAAAAGCATCCACATCAACTGATGGCAATTGACGAGGATGAGTCTCAACCCATTGTTCGGACTTGATGATCTTAGACAATCAACTCATCCTCCCTGCCGCGAGAAATCACAATCTCACCTGAATCCTCAAGTTGTCTAATAACGTTGACGATTTTTTGTTGAGCCTCCTCAACATCACGCAATCGCACCGGCCCAAGAAAAGACATATCTTCTTTCAACAGGTCCACTGCACGTTTAGACATGTTTTTGAATACCAAATTCTTAACTTCCTCGCTGGCAGTCTTAAGGGCCATTCCGAGGTCTTTACTATCCACATCCCGCATAACCCGTTGTACAGTCCGGCTATCGAGTTGGGCAATATCTTCAAATACAAACATCCGGCGTTTGATCTCATCGGCGAGTTCAGGGTTATCCTCTGCCAAGGCTTCTAATATCGTCTTTTCCGTCCCGCGATCCACCCGGTTTAAGACGCTAACCACCGACTCAATACCACCGGCAATGGAAAAATCCTGCATTACAAAAGAAGACAATTTCTTTTCCAGTACTAGTTCCACTTCATGGAGTACTTCCGGTGACGTTCGATCCATGGTGGCTAACCGCTTGGCAACTTCAACCTGTTGCAGAGGGGGCAACGCCGATAAAATAATCCCCGCCTGTTCAGATTTTAAATAAGCCATTACTAAAGCAATAGTCTGGGGATGTTCATTTTGAATAAAATTCAGCAACTGACTGGGCTCGGTCTTGCGGGCAAAATCAAAAGGTCTCACTGTAAGTGATGAAGTTAACTTTTCAATTACATCATCAGCCTTATGAGAGCCAAGGGCCTTATCCAATATCTCCCTGGCCATTTCAATACCGCCCGATAAAATATATTCTTGAGCCAGACAAATTTGATGAAATTCCTCAATAACCTGATCCCGTAGTTCCGGCGGCACCCTTTTGAGGTTGGCAATCTCTAAAGTGATCTCTTCAATTTCATCTTCGCGCAAATGTTGTAAAATTCCCGCTGAAACATCCGAGCCGAGAGATAACAATAAAATTGCCGTTTTCTGTTTTCCGGTTAGTTCTAATGTCTTTGACAAAAGAGTCACTCCGTTTTATCATATTCGAAATTAATTTTGTTCTTCCGATAACCAAGCCTTTAATAATACAGCCACTTCTTCCGGCTTTTCACGAGCAATTTTTTCAATCGCCGCCAACCTTTCGTTACGGACTCGTTCTTCAATGGAGACTGCAGTTTCAATCGTCGGGATGATGGGCTCGTTTGTCCCGCCATTATCTTGCTCTTGCTGTGCGGTATCTTCGATCAGTTTGTCAATCTTGGTACCAATAATCGGGACCGGCATCTCATCCACTTCCAATTCTTCAATTTCCGATCTATGTTTGCCACGCTTACCTTTACGTTTTTTAAGATCCTGTTCAATCTGTGCAATGGTGGCTAATTCTTCCCCATCCTCGGCAGTTGCTGCGGCTTCTTTTTCTTTTTCTTTGGACACTCGAAGCACTTCCACTTTCGGAGGTACCGGTTCTTTTACAATTACCAGAATTATCAATGCCAGCAGCAGTAAGCCCAATACGGCGGCTGTTACGACCGTAGCCCAGGGCGTCGGTTTCGGTTGAGCCGGTTGAGCCGGTTTCGAGAAATTAATAGTCTCAACTGTAAGCCTGTCGCCGCGTTCTTCCGCAATGCCTACTGCATCTTTAACAGTATTATACACTTTTTGTTTGGTGTCTGCCGGCAAATTGCCGTTAACCCACACACCTACCGTAATCCGTTTAACTTTACCCGGAGCCGCCACTCGAAACTCTTCTACCTTGCTGATCTCATAATTGGTGGTGCGCTCGCTTTTTTCCCCTTTATAATTGGTAACACCGGAATCCGTAGCCTTATACTGGGTAATATTCGAATCGGTACCCGGAATCCCATTGGCTGAACTACCGGTACCTTCATAAGTCTCGCTTTTTTCTTGCTCACTGCGGGGAGTGCCCTTATCGGCATAAGTTTCGCTCTTTAACTCCTGATAATCCAAATCCAGGTCGGCGTTAACTCTGATTACGGAATTATTAAAACCGAACACCTTGGAGAGCATACTGTCAATCCGCTTTTCCACCGTCGTTTCATATTCCAGCTTGGCGGTCAAGGAGTCAGCAGCACCGGTTGAACCATTCATCCCATATTTTGAACCGCGTTTCGGTTTGAGTTCCGCAGTGAGATCATTGGCAAAATTATCAATAATTGTTACATTGTCGGTTTTTATCCCCGTACTGGCGGCCACTAAATTAAGAATTGCTTCAACCTGAGTTTCGGTAAGCACTCCGGGAGCCCGAAGTTGCAATTGGACTGAGGCGGTTCCCTCCGGTTTATCGTCGGCGAACACATACTCACTCTGATCCGGCATATTTAATAGGATCTTGGCATCCAGAATGCCATCCAACTGTTGTAAAGTCCGGGTCAATTCTCCGGAAATCGCCCGCTGTTTATTGATTTGATTGGTAAAATCCGTAGTACTGAAGGAATTTTTATCAAAGATCTCCCAACCCACAACACCCCCATGGGGAATTCCCTCTTTTAATAAATTGGCTCTGACTGATAACGCATTGGGAACCTCAATCCCGCCGGTAACCGATGTTCGGTAAGGAACTTTTAATTCATCCAGTTTGGCGATGATTTCGCTTCGGTCTTGTTCGTTAAGTCTGGCATACAATAGTTCATAGCGCGGAGTTCCGGTGATCCATATCAGTAAAGCCATCGCAATTAAAGCTCCCGCCGTAAGGGAAATAACTAGAATTTTACGACCGCGGCTCATATTCATCCACAAATTTTTAATTTGATTGAGAAATTCCTTCACTTTGCCTTCTGATCCTCCAAAAAGTAGCTATCTCTATTTTATACCAATTTACCTATTTATGCCATAGCAGCAACTTTTACAATTTCAAAAATATAAGGCATGTAACGTGAGTGACAGTAAAAAATCTTGTGATCCGCTTAACGAAAAAATCTCATATCGTAACGCTGGACAAAGCCTAATCCGTTAGGCTTACTGCCGACCTCATGCCGCATGCCTGTTGTTCTATTTATTTTTCAATTAAAGTTGAGTGCGCATTATTTCCTGATATGCTTCAACGACTTTATTCCGGAGTTGCATGGTCATATCCAAAGCCAGACTGGCCTTTTGAGCCATTACCATTGCTTGGTGCACATATTCTAATTTTCCTTGGGCAAGCTGGCCGTCCAGTTCGGCGGATTGTAATTGCAAATTATTAACCGGTTCCAATGCTTTGGACAAAACCGATTCAAAAGATTGAGCCATTAAGGGGTTACTTTGAGTTGCAGATACAGGTTCAGGATCACTCAATGACCGTAAAACCGAATCCGTCTTGGTGACGGCAGTCAACGGTTTCAACATTGTCGGCGACGTAGCCGCCCGATTAGTAATATCCATGGAAGACCTCCAAATTGTTTGGAATTCAGGAATCAAAATTCAGAAGAATGAAAGCCATTTTTGCTTCCCTAAAGCTAAGTAATTCTTGCCATATTGATCCCTTCGCTTGCAATCGATTACTTACTCCAATATTCCGGCTCCTGTCTCCTATATTCTATATTCTGAAATCAAATTTTCCCCAATTCTAACGAAGCGCTGAAAATGGTCTTTGCCGCATTAAAGGCGGTAACATTGGCCTCATAAGAACGGCTGGCGGTAATTAAATTGACCATTTCGCTTACAGGATTAATATCCGGATAAAGAACATATCCATCCGCGTTGGCATCCGGATGGGAGGGATCAAACACCATCCTCGGCGGATTCCCATCCGGTTGTACCCGAAGAACTTTAACACCGCCCGGTTTAGAAACGATCTGGCCTCCGGTAGTCATATAATCATCCAATACTTCGGAAAACACCGGCACTTTCCGTTGATAAGGCCCGCCTTCCTTAGTCCGCGTAGTATTCACATTTGCCAAATTATCCGATATCAAATCCATCCGTAGCCGCTCAGCAGTCAATGCGGATGCGCTAATTTCCATGTTGCGAAATAAATCCATTCAAATCATCTCCCCTCGATCACCATTTTCAAGCTGGTCATTTTGCCTTTCCAGCGTTCGGAGACTGACTGGAAATATAAAGAGTTCTCAGCAACTTGTGCCATCTCGAACTCCGGATCGACGTTGTTGGTATCATAACGGCTTAATGTTTTAGTCTCCCGGGTAACCTTTACCGGTCCTATCTCCGACACTGTATTCCCGATATGCATCGGATGGGTTCTGACCATATCCAATTGGTCTTTTGAGACATCATCCAGTAACGATTTAAAATCAATATCCAACCGTTTATAATGTGGCGTGTTTACATTGGCTAGATTTTGGTTCAATAATTGCTGACGGAGGTTGGAAGCATCCATGGAACGCTCCAAAAGCTTACTACTCCGGCTTACAAGCAAATCTTCCCACATTTTTTACACCTCAACCCGTTTAGGTAATTAAACCTCGATCCGGCAAGTACATTGCAATTTTCCTGCGGTGGCGCAGAAATTGGCCGGATCGGGTTTTCTACAGAATCCGGCAAGTCCTGATTGATAGTGAATCTGAATGTTACTTGCCGGATTCATGTTAAACAATCCTTATTTAAGTAATCGGACGATCGGCTCCCAAAGTTTAGCATTTTTCCTTCGAAAATATTTCGCTTTTCCCTGGAAGAATCCTGCCAATAACGAGCTTTTTTGATAAATATCTTTAAAAACATAGTAGAAAAGCACGGAGAGCATAAATAATTAACACCCGACCTGCTTACAATAGCATCAAAATCTTTCCGGAGGAACTTTTAGCGATGACCAAAGATATCATTGACGCCATTAAAGAGCGTCGCAGTATCCGAGAGTTTGAGGAACGGGACATTTCCGATGCAACCATCGGCAGGTTGTTGGAATCGGCCCATCTGGCGCCCAGCGCCGGTAATCTGGAACCGTGGAAATTTGTGGTAGTCAAGCGGGATGATATTAAGCAAAAGCTGGCTCAGGCCGCTTACGATCAGGACTCGCTCCATTCGGCTCCGGTCTGTATCGTGGTATGTGCTGAGCCAGCCCGTTCGGCGGCCAAGTATGGGCAACGTGGGGCAGACCTTTATTGTTTGCAGGATACCGCCGCCGCGACCCAGAACATTTTATTGACGGCAACCGGTTATGGTTTGGGGAGCTGTTGGGTTGGGGCTTTTGATGAAAAGGCGGTCATCAATAGTTTGGGGTTGAGTAACGATTTACGGCCGGTAGCGCTCATACCTGTCGGCTATGCACGGGAAGAAGTTGCGGAAATTCCAAGACGGCCTGTGGATGAGGTGACGTTGGTGATGTGAGGAAGAAACATCGGTCAATAGATGATGGAAGACAGGAGCCGGGAGTCGAAATAAACGACTGTTGGCTCTTTTATTGTAATTAGCCATAATCCCTTAATTGAGATAACACGGGATGTGAGGCTGTGGTATCGAATAAGTAGTGTATACCGGACACTTAAAAAGGAGTTGCTTCCGAAACAATGAGAATACCTGATAAGGTACTCTGCGTCCTACCTCTTCCCCACCCGACAAATTCACTTGGAGCAATTTATTTTCGTGGAAACGTTGCCTTCGCTCTGCCGGTTACTAATAAGATCATCATAATGTTTTACTTTGCTTTGGATAACTTCCAGATAACCTTGAAGTTCAGCTATTTTCCGTTCAATGCTCTGTTGCTGACCAAACATAATCTGTCTGCGGCTTGATATGGTTTCATCCCCTTTTAAAAAAAGATCAACATAATCCTTAATTATAGAAATCGGCATTCCGGTATTCCGAAGGCAACGTATTAAGTTGATCCATTCAATATCGTTATCAAAAAACAGCCTGTTACCATTAGTATCACGCTCAACAGGTGGTAATATTCCCGCTTTTTCGTAATATCTGAGGGTATAGGTTTTTAGACTCACCTTTTTTGCAGCTTCTTGAATTGAGTATTCCATAAATGTCCTCTCCAGTATTTGGAATATATAAAAATAATAACGAAAGATTTTCCTAAAATCAAGATTTATTTATTGAATTCATTGTTGACTTACAGCGCGCTTCAAGGTTTAAAATTTTATTGGTACCGGAAATAAAAAAAACATATTTTAATGGAGGTATAAAGATGAGACAATTTGAGAATAAAGTAGCCGTTATCACTGGCGGTAGTTCGGGAATAGGAAAGGCGACAGCTTTGGCACTGGCCAATATGGGAGCGGCGATAGTCATCGCCAGTCGCAACAACACTACAGGAGAGCAAGTAGTGGAGAACATAAAAGCGACAGGTGGCAAAGCAGTTTTCGTAAAAACGGATGTTAGCGAAGAGGTTCAAGTAAAAAACCTTATTGAAAAAACTTTAAAGACTTTCGGCCGCCTAGATTTGGCTTTTAATAATGCAGGCATTGAACAAACACCGATGCCGCTGCCAGAGCAAACCGAGGCTTTATACCAACAGGTGATGGATATTAATGTAAAGGGCGTTTGGTTGTGTTTAAAACATCAAATTCCGGCAATGCTTAAAAGTGGCGGAGGTTCAATTGTGAATACCTCTTCTTTTAGCGGCATTATTGCCTTTGCGACCATTCCTATATATGTGGCAAGCAAGCATGCAGTGGTAGGATTGACCAAAGCGGTTGCGCTGGAATATGCAAGAAATAATATAAGAGTAAATGTGATATTACCAGGTTCTGTTGAAAATACCGGAACTTTTGACCGCAGTTTCGGAGATAATCAAGCATCCATCGAGTGGGCCAAATCCATTCATCCCATCGGTAGATTAGCCACTCCGGAAGAAATTGCCAATGCGGTTGTGTTTATGTTATCAGATAAGTCGGGATTCCTTACAGGACATTCCATGGTGGTCGACGGTGGATATACCGCAGGGTAAGGGCCATGCGCCATTTTCACTTGCTCTAAAGTCAGCAAAAATATATTAACTTATTTAAAATCAAGTTATTTCAACAATAAATAGCCCTGGTTTATTTCACTTTCGACCGAAACACGTGGTAAAATAGTAATTCCCAGCCCACTCATTACGAGCTGTTTAATGACTTGATTATTGTTAATCTCAATCAAAGAATACGGCTGAATTTTGGCCGAGTTTATCAAATCGTCAATCATAGCGCGATAAGTGCAATTTTCTTGCGTAACAATTAAATCTTCTGCCGTTCCATTTGGTTTACAGAACAACCAGCAAATAATCGCAAAGATTTTGGGCGGATACCTGGTTGGCGGCAGAATTATACTTTTGAGCGTCCAAATCCGCGATCCCTGCTTGAGCACTTTCCGGTAAGAAACCTTTGCATATCCCATTAATGGGCAGATTGCGGATCTACCCTTCGGCTAACCGACATCTTACTGCATTTCGATTTACTGTTCTCAAAAACAAACAAATCTCGAAATCACCCGAGGTTTGTTATTTGTTTAGCTAAGGAACCACTGATTAATCAACCTTACAGTGTTTTCCTTGATTAAATTTCTTACTTTTGAAGCATTTGAGGCCTAATATTCACCATATTTGACCTAGTTTTGGGGCATTTCCCTAAATATAATTTAACGGGTTTTTGGTCCAGCCCCATTGAATAACTTCAAAGTGGAGATGAGGCCGGTGCTGCTACCGTTGGGACCAACCGCCCCAATTTTCGTGCCCGTTTCAACCCTTGGTCCAACCCCCACGTATATCTTGGGCAGTAGGCATAGCGGGCTTTCAAACCATTAGCATGGTCGATTAAAATGCACTTCCCATATCCCCCATCCCCCGTTCCTGCCTGTTTGTACAACCTTACCGACAGTATACGCATATACTGCGTTGCCCACAGGAGACACTCCATGCTTTGTTTCAACGGCTGTTAAACCGTAATTAACTTTTTATTCTCCTTCAAAATCTCCGTCAGCGGCTCTCCCCACGGTTTAACCTCAATCCCGAGATTTTGCAACTGTTCCTTCACTCCCAACTGTTCCGCACAAGCGATACAGGCGCTGACCTGTACTCCAACATTTTTTAAGATCGCAATTTCATTTTAAACCGCCTCCGACTCGGCAACCAGTTTCGCGGTCGCCCCCCAAATGATTACCGTGACTTTATATCTAACTTACAAATGAGAATTTCTAACAAAATTTCTTTTGTGGCATTCCTCAGCTTTTCTCTATTATTTCATTTAACCTCTACCCTACATTTCTTGCCATTCCATAGGGTCTCCGCCACCCAAAACTGTAATTCGGGTTTAGACCTTTCACCATTCCTTCCATGGGATTCAAACAATAAATGTGGCACGGACTGGCAGAATTCATTTTTTTGGCAAAAGCGCATAACATGCAGCGAGATGCTTCCGCCTTAAAACCATCCTCTGTGGATGTAATGTTCCAGTCAGCACAGCCAAAGATATCGCTTAAAACCGTAAATACTTCTTTTATGGAGGTACGGATCTTTTCGTATTCGGAGGGTAAAGAGCCATTTTACGCATCCTACACCGGCAACTACCGTTTGGATTGTATAACAAGCACTCATCATTGAGAAAGTTTCTGAGTTTACGTCGGAACGGGAGAGGATCTGCCGGATGGTTAATTCTTCTTTTTCTAAAACTACTGCAATCTCCGGATAGGTTAATCCCGCAACATCTCTGAATATGTATGCGATCCGGGCTTGATTATCCAAGCAATGCAAAATCCCGGTCAAACATTTATTACACATCTCCTTGACCCAAAGAGTGTAATCGTAATCAAGTATTCTTCAACGACTGAGGAGGGCAACTGTTTGCATTCCTTTATAGAATTAGTCATTTCCTTTTCCATTCAAAACCATCCGAGCATAATTAATTTCCCGTTTTCAAAACACCATTCATAATTTATGTCCGATATCATTCTCCTTTTATCTAACAAGATATGTCTGAATCCCGCTCATTATCATATGCACCGCAATCACTGCCAACAATAGTCCGAATAAACGTTCCAGCGCGATCAATAAACGCGATGGAATCAATGAGCCCATAAGCACTCCGACTAATAACAGCACTGCGGTTCCGAGCCAGGCCAACCCCATCATCGACAAACCAACTAACGGATGGGCTGCTGACTGAGCAGCCATGATCATCACCGTAGCCAGTGCCGACGGGCCAACCATTAAAGGTATCGCCATGGGAACGATAAAGGGTTCACTATGATCTTCTTTGTTACTCGTTAAGCGTTCGTCTGGAAATACCATTCTAAGCGCGATGATTGCCAAAACCGCTCCCCCACAGATTTGCAAATCAGAGGGACCAATCTCCAGCTTATTTAAAAACCAAGGTCCCAGGGCATAAAATATTATCATCAATAGCAATGCAATAATTGATTCACGGATCACTATTTTCAGGTGTCGCTTCGGATCAATATGAGTTAACAATCCGAGTACTACCGGGAGATTCCCAAAAGGATCCAGTACAAAAAAGAGCGTAATTGCCAACGACAACGTATGCATGATTTATCTTCTTTCTTTAAAGACAATGTCGATGGCCAGTCCTGCCGCAAGTAGCAGTGCGGTTCGGTCCAGATCGAGTTCTTTGGTATCTTTGATGGCAATAACATAATTATCAGCGGTAGTGAATAATTCTTTTCCTATCCCGGCCCATTTCTTGGTGATACTTCCAAATTCTTGATCATCGGTTCCGATAAATTTAAAGTTCCAACCCTTCCAGTCGCCTTTAATCTCAGCCACTTGCCGGTTTTCCGGGTCAAAAACCCAAAATCCTCCGCCGAGGGTAAGTATTTTGCTTTGAAAATATCCGAGGCACTCACCGGTCCGGTTGACTACCGAAATTTTTGCCCGCACCAGTGAAAACGGCTTTTGGATCGAACAGACAATCCGCTGTTCCTCGTGATCATAAATATTAATCTTGTTTGGAAGCAATACTTTATAGACCAGCAGCCGTAACAATTTAATTAAAGCGCCGGGTTCCTCTTTAGCGACACCTATCTGTCTACCGGTTTCGGGATCAAAAATATCATAGGTACCGGCTAATTTTAAAAAATCGATTTGCTCTTTAATTAAAAATGTTTTTTTGTCCAATAACATTTGCTTTTCCTCCAGTAATCGGCTATCCATAAATATACGCACATCTTATAATTTCTCGTTTTCACGGATATTCCTGCCAATACATCTATCCGTTTCGAAATAAATAACTTTTTCAATACCAGCTGCCGCCGAACATTGCAAAATAAAAAACTCCGAACAATTTCCGGAGTTAGTGTTTATCGATAGATTTCAATTTTAACATGAATCCAGCAAGTAACTTCAAAATCCTTTAAAATTAAGAATTTGCGGATTCTGTAGAAAACCCGATCCCCCTAATTTATCTGTGCCATCGCAAAAAAATTGTCACTTACTTGCCGGAACGAAGTTTAAATTACGTTTTTTGACGGTCCAATGAGTGCACAATAGATTCAATAGTTATTCATGACTTTTCAAAACCTGTTCAAAACGCTTTTTCGCTCGACCAATTCCGTGCTTACCTCAACTTTAATGGTTTCTTCCGGATTATGCTCGATCCGTTCAATCAATCTTTTGGCCGCAATTCGTCCCATTCTTTGTTTAAAAACCCGCAACGTTGTTAAGGCAGGATCGATCATTTCACAAAAGGGCATATCGTCAAAACCAATAATCGATACATCCTGAGGAATATTGATCCCTTTTTCTCGGAATGCCTTAATAGCCCCAAAGGCAATAATATCATTGTCGGCAAAGAATGCGGTAGGAAGAGTGGACCTAACTTCCAGATAATTTAATACATCATTATAAGCGCCCTCCATGGTAGACTCCACTTCCAACAAATAATGCTTATTAAATTTCATGCCGCGGCTATTTAGAGCGTTCATGAAACCTTCTTTTCGTTCATCAAAGTTATTAATCCATACTGAACTATGAAGATAACCGATTTCAGTATGGCCGCAATCTGTTAAATACTTCACCGCTTCATAAGTTCCCTGACAATTATTGATGATTACAATATCCACTTGATGCTCGTTTTCAAAATTGCTATCCAACAGTACCATAGGTAAGTATAATTGCTTAAAGGCCTCCAAATCCTCAGCTACCATTTCCGTTGCTAAGAGCATAATTCCATCCGGCGCAGTTTCCTCTATAATTCGAAGTACATCCATTTTGGTATTATCTTGTTCGTTGATATAAGAGACCAAAACATTATATCCTTCCTCTCGAGCCTCCTTATCGATACCTTCCATCAATTCGGAAAAGAACGGGGTTTCAGATACCACCTTGCCGTGTTTCTTATAAATCACAAATCGGATATTACGGTTGTTCTTAAATGCCGGCTTAGACAACATGTTGGTAATATAGCCTTTTTCCTCGACAAACTTAAGTATCCTTTGTCGAGTTTCGTCACTGATTCCCGGTTTATTATTTAAAACCAATGAAACGGTAGCCGGCGAGATGTTTAATTCTTCGGCAATATCCTTAATACGCAATGGCATTATACGATTACCCCTAACCTTTTACTTTCTCATTATTGTATAAGTATAAAATAATCTTTTGAAAAATCAATCATATTTTATTAAAATATTTCCCAATAATTTTGATTTCTATGAACTTAAGCTTGATATTATAATTATTAATCTTTAACCTCGATCCGGCAAGTTGTTAATTAAAACCCTATTGAAAGTTACTTACCGGATTCATGTTAAAACCAGAATAGGCCTAGTCCATCGATTTATTTCAATGGCACTACACTCCCCCTGATAAATCTTTAATTTGCAGCTAATAAGTCACTTATGAATGCAAGTACACTTCCCAACCCAAATATTTTCCTAAAGCCTCTTCCAACAAGCCGGCAGATAAGGAACGGTTCATGGCTACATGATGTTCATAGCCATTTTGGCAGATATAATTCATTAATTTTTGCAGATTAGGTATTTTGCATAATGCCAAACCACCAAAACTATTGATTTTTTGATCCAGGAACTCTCCTTCGCCGATATAAGTCTTGATTTTACCATGAATATCGTCGGTAGAAATTTTAATAAAAGTCATGGGGCCGGAGACCACCTGTGCTTTTAAAGCCCCAAAGCACTTTTCCGGTCCAATTGTAGTACCCAAAATGTCTAAGTTGCCGATTTCAAATTCAGTCCCGAAAAAGCTCTTGGGGAAGTTGGAACAATGTTGGCTGATACAAATATCCCGATTGTCCGTGAAGTTATTATTCCAATCCAAATAGCCTGAAGGCTGGCCTGACGCCAAATGAAGGACATACATGCTTAATGCCCCTGTCACATCGGTCTCACAAGCGCTTGGTTTGCCCTTTTCACCCATCATGCTCATTGAAAGGCAAGCCGCACAACCATAATTATTTTCAAGAGAATCCCAACATTGAATAGCGCTAGCATCACATTCATTTTCATCGATCCATTTTTCAAGAGTTAGTGATAATTTGGCTTGCTTAACAATTTTTTCATCCGTAACCATTGCATTGATTTTACCATAGGTTTTAATTTCGGCTACTCTTTTGGATACTCTTTCATTGTCGGACATCTTTTGGGCCTTAAATATGATTTCCGATAAATCGACCGGCGATACGGTAATACCTGACGCTTGAAGTAATTTTTCCGAATAACGGACAGTTTGAAAAGCGTTCGGTCTGGTACCAATAACTCCGATTCGGGCAGTACGAATTCTTTTTACAACTCGGCATATTTTCTCAAACCGTTCAATATCGTTGGTTAATTCATTGCTGTCGATGGAGCAAGTATGCAATGTCGTATTCGTAAATTTTATGCCCCTTTGATATAAACTATTGCAAACCGACAATTTGCCACAAAAGCTGTCATTACGGTTCGCCAAATCGAGTTTATTGGGGTCATCATCACAAGCCTGTACCAATATTGGCACTTCTAGCTTCGACATTTCGATAGCGCTAGCTATGCCGATTTCTTCGCCAAAATTAGGAAGACAAACAATAATACCATCAATTTTCTCGCGATTTTTTTGGAACAATGCCGCGCATTTTTTCGCATCAACCAGAGTTACCACTGCGCCAAGCGGTGTATCCTGTTCTGAAAGTATCACTATATCATAACCCATTTTTTTTAATTTCCTAAGTATAGCTTCTCTACCTTCGGTCACTAAGTGATCCGGAAAAAAGCTACGATTACTTATAATCACGCCAAATGTTGATTTTTGCATTAGAATTCCCTCCTATATTTCAATTTGCAAACCCAGAGGCACGGGATTTTCAACTAATAAAAGTTATCGTATTTAATAGCTAGAAAGCGTCCGACGAACCGCTTCCTTCCACCCCCGGTAAAGCCGTTCTCTTGAAGTATTGTCCATCCGGCTGCTAAATGTGGCATCTTGTATCCGAAGAGTCTTTATTTCCTGTTGATTCTTCCAAAGACCCACTGCCAATCCGGCCATATACGCCGAACCTAAAGCTGATAGTTCTTCAATTCGATTACGGACCACATCAACCTCCAACATATCTGCCTGGAATTGCATAAGAAAATTATCTTTAGTTGGTCCGCCATCAACGCGCAACTCCCGGAGTGAAATCCCGGACTGCTGGACCATCAAATCAATAACATCTTTGATCTGATAAGCAATGGACTCCTCAGCAGCGCGAACAATATGGGCTTTTTGAGTACCACGAGTAATACCGGTGATCGATGCCCGCGCTTCACTATCCCAATAAGGAGCCCCGAGTCCGACAAATGCCGGAACAATATATACCCCATCATTATCATCAATCAAGGCAGCAATATGTTCCGACTCTTTTGAATTTCTTATCAATCCCAAGTTATCCGCCAACCATTTAATGGTATCGCCAGTACAGTTAATATTGCCTTCAAAAACATAATTGATTTTTGAGTCCATTCCCCAGGCAATGGAAGTCACAATTCCGTTTTGGGATTGCAAGGGTTTTGCACCGATATTCATCATAATTGACGAACCCGTTCCATAAGTGGCCTTGGCCATCCCTTCTTCAAAACAGTTTTGACCGAACAACGCCCCATGGGAATCTCCCATCACCCCGGATATCGGTAGCTCTTTTGGGAGTATTGTTCCGCAGGTGGTATAACCAAAAATCTTATTGGAATATTTGACTTGCGGCATCATGCTCGCAGGTATGGTAAAGATATCAAGCAACTCTTGATCCCATTTCAAATCTATAATGCTAAACAGCAAGGTCCGGCTGGCATTTGAAAAATCGGTGGCGTGGATTTTACCCCCAGTCAGATTCCAAATTAGCCAAGTATCCATTGTTCCGAAAAGCAATTCGCCAGCTTCGGCCTTTTCCCGGACACCGGCTACGTTATCTAAAATCCATTTAATCTTAGGAGCAGAAAAATAAGGTGAAAGCACCAAGCCGGTTTTTTCCTTAATCGCCTTGGCAAACCCCCGGTTATTTAGATCCTTACAGATAACGCCCGCTCGTTGACATTGCCAAACTACCGCACGGTAGACAGGCATGCCGTTTTTTTTATCCCAAATAAGAGCGGTCTCTCTCTGATTGGTTATGGAGACAGCCGTTATCTGCTGAATATTAATACAGCTATCGGTTAAAACCGTTTTTACTGCCTGTAGCGTGTTTTGATAAATCTCCACTGCGTCATGCTCGACCCAACCTGGATTTGGATAAAATTGTTGATGTTCGATCGTAGCACGGCCTACCAACTTGGAATCTTTATCAAAAATTATTGCCTTGGTACCTGAAGTCGACTGGTCTAGCGCTAAAATGTAACTGCCCATTATTACACCTCCAGCATTTTCTTGGCAATTCGGGCAATATTCTCAGCAGTTAAACCATAATGTTTAAATACTTCGGCTGATGTTCCGGCAACTGTAGGTTCATCCGGAACACCCAGGATCTTCATAGGCACAGGATTATTTTGAGCCAGCACTTCGGCTATGGCGGCTCCCAACCCACCGTGAACACTGTGTTCCTCAACGGTTATAACCCGGCCCGTCTCCTTGGCAGCCTTTAGAATTGCGACCTCATCCAATGGCTTTAAGGTATGCATATCAATAACCTTGGAGCCAATACCTTTTTCTTTTAAAAGCATGCCGGCATCCAAGGCGAGCCGGACCGTCTCACCCGTGCCAATGATCGTTAAATCTCTTCCGTCCATCAAGATATTAGCTACTCCCAATTTAAATGGAACATCGTTTTCAAGATAGACATTAGGAACTGCATTCCGACCCATCCTGACATAAACCGGTCCCTCGTATTCTACTAGGGCAGTAACCATTTTTCGAGTTTGATAAACATCACATGGTAAAACAATCGTTATTCCGGGGATCGCCCTCATAACAGCAATATCATGCAGAGAATGATGGGAAGTCCCCAAAGCACCATAACTAACGCCACCGCTAACTCCAATCAGCTTTACATTAGTATGAGTATAGGCTGCATCCACTTTGACTTGTTCAAGGCTTCTGGCTGACAAAAAACATGCAGGGCCACAAACAAATGGTTTTTTATTGCAGGTTGCAAGTCCAGCGCCAATACCTACCGAGTTCTGCTCGGCGATTCCTATCTCAATGAATTGCTCCGGCAATTCTTCGGCAAACTTATCTAAAGTCACTGAACCTCTGGCATCGGTGGTAAGCACCACAATGTTCCTATCTTTTTGTGCCAGTTCTAATAAGGTATCTGTAAACATTTTGCGGCAAGCTATCGTATTTAACATGCTTTAGACACCTCTTCCCACTGTTGCCTTAATTGTTTCATAGCCTCTATCAATTGTTCCTCGGTAGGAACTCCATGGTGCCATTTGGCAACATTCTCCATGAAAGAGACGCCTTTGCCTTTTGTGGTGTTGGCAATGACCAGATGGGGTTTACCCGACACAACCGACAATTTCTTAAAAAGTTGGACTAATTTTCCGATGTCATTACCGGCTACTTCAGTGACTTCCCAACCAAAGGCGCTCCATTTATCTCTAAAGGGTTCCAGACTCATGACATTTTCCGTCTTCCCACTGATTTGCAACCGGTTACGATCAACGATTCCGATAAGATTATCCAATTTGTAATGGCCGGCCGCCATTGCGCCTTCCCATACGGAACCTTCCGCCTGCTCACCATCACCCATTAATACATAAACTTTATAAGCTTTTTTATCCATTTTTCCGGCTAAAGCCATGCCGATCGCAGCCGCTAATCCATGTCCAAGAGCACCTGTATTCATTTCAATTCCCGGGACTTTGACATTCGGATGGCCGATTAGACGGGATTGGTATTTACTAAAAGTCTTTAACTCTTCTTTGGGAAAAAAGCCCTGATCCGCAAGAATGGTATAATAGCCTTCCACACTATGGCCTTTACTTAATATAAAACGATCCCGGTCTTCCCATTTTGGGTTTTCAGGGTCAATATTCATGATTTCGTAGTACAAGGTTACCAAAATATCTAAGGACGACAAGGATCCACCTGTATGCCCAGTTTTAGCGTCATAAATCATTTGGATAAGGTCCATACGTCGTTCTACTGCTTTTTTTTCGAGTTCTTTTATGCTATACAATGAAATCCTCCTCTCATGTTGAAATCACAAAATAATTCCTTAATTGATATGTAAAAAAGCATGAAAAGCTTAACGCTTTTTTACCCAATCCGAAAAAAGAGTTTGTACTCCGGATTCAAGAATAATATTTGAAAATGGCGTAACTTCTCCGGTTCTGACTACAAATTTGGCATCAGAGACCCTTTGTTTCAATTCGGTATGGGAAACAAATTCAATCTTAACCCCGTTAAGCAATTTTTGAATTGCGTTAAGCATAGCCGGGTTGTCTGTTTTAATCTCTTCAGCCAAGATGACCCGTTCTAAATCGATCTCCTCAGTCACTGCGGCTAAGACTTGTATAAAACCGGGAATCCCGGCAGTTAAACTTAAATCGATCCGTTTCTTGCCTTGGGGAATCGGTAACCCGGCATCGCATATCACTGTTTTATCGTAATGACCCAATTCACCTAATGCCGCATTCAGCAGTGCGTTTAAAATTCCTCGCTTTTTCATATTTTCTGCTCCCTTTCGACCTATTTAGCTCTGCCTCTCTCAACTCCCGTTATTAATAAAGCAACCGTATTATACGGTTATTCATTGATTACAAAAGGCCAGGATTCATCTCTGTCAACCGCTCAAGGTTAAACCAGGAAACCTCTCTTTAGCAAAGTAAGTTTACTCGATTTTAGGCGGCGTTTCTGGTTTGCAGGACCGCTTTCTTTTGAAGATCTCTTTGAATCTGATCAACAACAACCGCCAATACAATCACAAACCCTTTAATGACCATTTGCCAAAATTCCGATACTCCCAGCATAACCATACCATCACTTAATATTCCAATCACAAATGCGCCGATGATCGTCCCTCCAATGGTACCGATTCCACCCGACAAGGAAGTCCCGCCCAAAACAGCAGCCGCAATTGCATTCATTTCCCAGCTCTCACCGGTAGCGGGATGAGAAGCTACCAGCTGCGAAGAAACGATCAACCCAACAATGGCACAACAAAATCCGGAAAACATATAGACCAATATCTTAACCCGGTTCACTCTGACTCCCGAAAGTTCAGCAGCACGAGAATTTCCACCGATAGCATAAACGTGATTTCCCAAGGGAGTCTTTTTAAAGACATAAGCCGCAATAATACCTAGAATAATTAGGGTCCAAACTGCAACCGGGATACCCAGAAAAAGTCCCGTACCCAGTATTGGAAATCCCGTATTACCTAATTCCGGTTTTCCAATCAAATTGGGGAAAGTCTCTCCACCGGAACGGATCATCGCAAATCCGCGGGCCATGTACATGACACCCAATGTTGCAATAAAAGGCGGCACATTCAGGCGGCTAACCAGAAAGCCATTCACAGCCCCGATTAAAACCCCCAAGATCAATGTGATGATAATGATCACCGGTACACTGAAAAAGATAGCGACTCCAAACATCGGTAGGACTAATCCTTCGTAAATAAGACCTCCGGCTATCATCCCCGAGAGACCCACAATTGAGCCGACCGATAAGTCAATTCCTCCACTGACAATTACAAAAGTCATCCCAATTGCAAGTAACGCATATTGTGCAACGTGTTTTGACATCATTACAAAATTGGTAGCCGATAAAAAATTGGGGGTAATAAAGCTAAAGATGATAAGTAATATTATGAGTGCAATAAAAGTCCGCAGTTTTAACAATAACATTCCCAGTGTGACATTGTTGCTAAGTAAGCCGTTCTTTCCGATATTTAGCGGTTTATTCATATTAACATTCCCCTTTAACTTAAACTATGTTCTTCATTTTACTAGTACCATGACCAATGGAAGAAGCTGTGACAAGAGCTTCTTCAGTAATATCCGCCCCTTCAAACTCACCTGTTACGACTCCATTCGACATAACGATAATCCGGTCAGAGACAGCCATAATTTCTTTAAGCTCTGAAGCCACAAAAATGATGCCCATACCTTGAGCAGCCAAATGGTCCATGATCTGAAAAACATCGGTCTTGGCTCCTACATCAATACCCCGCGTTGGTTCATCAAGCAGAAGGACCTTCGGTTTGGTTAAAAGTCCTTTCCCGATAACTACTTTTTGTTGATTACCGCCGCTTAATGAATTGATTGAAAGCTTTTTATTGGATACTTTAATTTCTAATTCCCGAATCGTTTGGATAACTGATTCCTCCATCACTTGATTCTGGATATGAAACCCTTTGGCATAATTTTTTAGACTGGATAAAGCAAGATTCTGCTCGATTGATAATACCTGGACCAAGCCTTCTCGCTGGCGATCTTCGGGTATATGAGCAAAACCCAGTTTAATCTGTTTGAAAACGCATACTTTATCCAGCTTACACTTTTGCCCTTCTAAATAGACACAACCTTGCGCTTCAGGATGCAATCCCATTAAGGTCTCAATTAATTCGGTACGGCCAGCTCCCAATAACCCGTATATTCCTAAAATTTCTCCCGGTCGCAATTTAAGCGAGACACGATCAAGGGTATAACCCCCGCCTACTCGCGGCAGTGTAATAGCTTCTACCCGCAACAGTTCTTGATCTGCACAGACTTGGTGAGTCTTGTCAATCTTCAGGGTTTCGCGACCCACCATTTGTTTAATAATCCACGGAACATCAATAGTTGCCACTTTAGTTTCAACTACTTTATGACCATCCCGTAAAATGGTGATATAATCCCCGATTCGCTTAACCTCTTCTAAACGGTGTGAAATATAAACAATCGATACTCCCTGTTCCTTCAGTTCCTTGATTATCTTGAATAGTACTTCCACTTCAGGTGCACTCAATGACGAAGTAGGTTCATCCATGATTAATACTTGAAGATTTTGCAAAGCCATCGTCTTGGCAATCTCTACAATTTGTTGCTGTCCGACGCGAAGGTCACCAACTAAAGCGTCGGGATCAATATTTTGTTCTAAACGGCCCATTAATTCTCTGGCGGTTTCCAAATGTTTCTTTTGATCAAGATGAAAACCACACTTTACATTCTCATGAGCCATAAAGATATTTTGGGCTACATTTAAATTAGGAAAAAGATTGAGCTCTTGATGGATAATACCTATCCCTTTGGCCGCTGCATCACGTGTGTTATAAAGCAAAATCTCCTTGCCGTTTAAATAAATTGAGCCTTCACTCGGTTGTTCAACTCCAGCCAATATCTTCATTAAGGTAGACTTCCCGGCGCCATTTTCACCAATTAATGCATTAACCTTTCCACGATAAATATTAAAGTCCACATTATTCAAGGCTACAGTGCCGGGGTAAACCTTGGTAATATTTTTGGCAGTCAAACAAATCTCATTTTCCTGGATATTCGCATGCTCCTGACCGCTCATTATTCCCCTCCTTTTAGTAAATGTCCTATCCCTAACGTTTCTAGCTAACCGTTTTTAACCGACACGGACTCAACTAATGTCATTTTCAATGATACAGTTTCAATGGGCGATGATCATAATAGGCGTTACTAAAATGTCACTCGAATCTTCCGTGGTATAAATACCGCTAAATTGAATTTCTTTATTCTTAAGATTATTAAAATCAATTTTACTTAGAATTTGGTTAAAAACTTTTTTATTAAAGGCATTCCCAAGTTGAGCATATACAATCTGGTTTTCAAAATCATCAAATGAGATAAATGTCAAAGAATCCCTTATTGATGACCCCCTAATTACCGGCCCGATTTGAATGGAAATATCCTTTTTACCATCATAGGGCGGCAAATCAATATCAATGGTTCCAGCGCGGGAAATAGTATTGGCGGCAATGATTTTACCTTTCCCCTTAATAATGAAATTCCAAGGACTTCCGTCCGAACTAACGCGAGTCCCAAATTTATCTCCAGCCTCATCCGGATCTTTTCGAATTTCCCCTAAAACCTGGTTGATATCAACTGCCTTCTCGGAGATGTAGGGAATAATCTTACTATCCCAAATAGAACTTACATATCTATCTGAATTAAAGTTGTTGTTTTCGAAATAAACTTTGACTCCTCGGTTTTGCGATTCATCTTGATCAATTTTTACAACAGTATATAATTTACAAGCTGACAAAAAGATAGGTAAACTTGCCATAAGTATGATGCATCCCATAACCCGCATAATTTTGGTAACCATTAAAGTAAATTTAAATTGTTTCATCAGCATTTCACCTACATAATAAGATATAAGTCACTTTATAAGAGGTAGTTCCAACTATCCCAGTACATCCTAATTATAAACAAGGGCAGTTTCATAACCGCCCCTGTTCTTTATCTGTACTACCTTTTATTTTTTTATTGCAAATGTCTCCAACTTCTTGGCATTTTCTTTGGAGATGAGAACGCAATCCTTAAGTTGTTTCTCTTTTTCCCCAGTCGAACCGGTTTTTAGGTATTTATCAGCTTGTTCAACTGCAATCTCAGAGATATGGTAGGCCGGTTGAAGCACGGTAGCTTTAATCTCATTTCTTAAGATCGAATCACGCACATCATTGCTACCATCGAAACCGACTACAATCACTTGGCCCATACCAGCCGCTTTTAATGCAGCCATTGCACCCATAGCCATGGTATCATTACCACAGATTACACCTTTGATATCTTTATGGGCTTGAATGATTGATTCCATTTTGGAATAGCCCTCAGTCTGGCTCCAGTTAGCGCTTTGGCGTGCTACCAATTTTAAGTCAGGATATTGATCGATTACATCATGATAACCTTTGGAACGGATTCCAGCGTTCGTATCGGATTCTTTACCAACCAGCTCGACATAGTTGCCTTTTTCACCCATAAACTTTATAAAGGCTTCACCGCCAAGTTTGGCGCCTTGATAGTTATTGGAAACTATCTGGGAGATAGCGATACCCGTTGCATTAATTTCCCGATCAATCAAAAAAGTAGGAATTCCAGCGTCTTTAGCTCGCTTTACAGGAGCAATGGTAGCATCAGCGCCGGCATTATCACATATGATGGCTGCAGCTTTTCTGGAAATAGCGCTATCAAATAGCTCGTTTTGTTTATTGACATCATCGTCATGAACCAAAACTAATGTTTTATAACCCAATTCTTTAGCTCTGGATGCTGCACCCACAGCTTCCGATTTGAAAAAGGGGTTATCATGAGAAGGAGTAATAATCACAATCAGTTTGGAATTATTTTTAGCAAAGCAAAAAGACGCTAGCAGACCAACCACCAAAATAACTGCCATTAAAAAAACAATACTTTTCTTCAAACAAATCCCTCCTAAATATAATTTAAATACTGAACTTCAAACCAACTCGCAAGTGATTTCCCAAATCACCTCCAATCAACGTCATAGAATCCACGAATGTATATGATTTTGGATTCTTTATCAAAATGGAATGACATATATCGTAATCCCAGTATTCTTATTTTCCATTTGAAAAACTCCGGAAAGCTTTCTTGAAACAGTAATAATCCATATAAAATAATTTAATAAATTGTTCTCAATGGTTACATTAAAATTGAGCTCCGTCATTGAATAATGTCGTATGAAGCAATTTAATTATAATCCAGTAAAGCTATTTTTACAACTCTTTAACTTAAATTTTATAAAATATTTTAGTATCATTTAATAAAACATTCGTTACATTCTCATAATTATTTTAAATATGCTATAAAAAAAATTTTTTTGGTACATTAGCCTTGCGATAACTTGTGATAACTAAAAATACTCTTTGCAATCAATTACAATTCAGAATGTATGAGCAAAACAAGTTGCATCTCTCGCCATTACAAAATTCTAATCAGTAATACTAGTAAAACGTTCTCTAAACAACTACTCAATGATTGTGAACGCTCTACTAGATGATAACGATATATAAATATACGCACATTACTTACATATTGATATTGACCTACCAAGGCAAAATGATAAAATGAATAAAAAATAACGACTATTGATTCCCTCGTGCGTATTTTCGGGAATCATTGGTCAACTCCATAAAAATAAATTCAGGATATGAGGTACTATTATGAACCAATAAAGGATACGTCGATTATGGAACGATATTGATGGAATTTAAAAAATCACCTATTGATGGTGACAGTACTACATTGTTGCAAAATATTTTCAGGCATAAGGTTGTAAAAAAGGATATATTCTTTTTACTGGAAGGTGAAAAATCTACTGAAGTCGGGGTGATTTTGAAAGGCCTTTTTCGCTCTTTTTATATTGATTAAAAAGGTAATGATATAACAAAGTTTTTATCCATAAGGATCGATGTTATTCTCCTATGCGGCCTATCTGACTGGAAGGAAATCAATATTTAGCATACAGGCATTGAAAGACCGTGAATTCTTATCGCGAATATTTCCGATTTTCAAGAAGTGAAGGAGTGATTGAAGGGAATTATCAACTGCTCATGTTTTTTTAACTTGAATCCGGCAAGTAACCCCAAAAACCTTAGTCGCATTTAAACTTGCCGGATTCAAACAATGAACCCGATCCGGCCAATTTTTCTGCGCCATTGCAGAAAA
>WSSedL1CaDRAFT_10000428_pt1 | contig 29832 bp, 30 predicted proteins | sample WetSurSL1Cattail_FD_9464 | JGI IMG/M metagenome (IMG submission 9464)
GCAGATCGGCTCGTCTGACTTTCTGTCCTAAACGAGTTTGTGATAAAGCGTTGTGAGGAAGCCTGTACCCTAACCGGGCATAAACAAACATGGTAAAACCGGAACAATCGAAACCGGCTGTGGAACATCCGCCGTAGACATATTTATTCCCCAAATAAATTTTGGCATAATCAGTCAATCTTCGGGTTTGAACCAAAAGTCTCCTGCCGCTTTCAATTGTCGAGGGCCGTATTGTAACATATTGCTTATAAATCCAGCCTTCTTGGCTATCATTTAATTTAACCCGATACCATTGATTGGCGTATTCAAGCACCGTTACCAGGTAACCATAATTTAAAACGCTAATCTTGAAAGCCGTCTTATTCGGAGCGGCGCGTAAATTAACCCCCTGGCCCAATACCATCCCCATCCCGGTCAGTTCTTTGGGGTTCGCATACGTGCTATTCACTGCAATTAAAACAATTACTAAAAACAAACCAAATTTCTTTCCCATGGTTTCTCCTGATAATTATCATAATCCATTGTTCTAGCTGATTATTTTTTTTCATATAGAAGAATTGGAGGCGGCGGTGATGCGAAAATTTATAAGTTATTCCTTTATTATCTTCTCTTATAATATATTATTACTTATTTTACCAATAATATTTTTTTTAATAAGTATTGGTTATTCTAAACCGCTTTTTTTAGATATCCTGCCCTGGATTTATTGCCCCTTCTTGTTGTTCAGTCCCTTATTATTGTTCAGTCTGGGATTCCAATATTTTAAACATTCCAATCCCCCTTGGTGCTGGACCGTCCCCACTATCATGAGTCTTATCGGTTACTCACCTTTTATCGTCGTATATCTGTCATTCAGTTCGCTTTGGGACCTCTATGATTTTCTTTTTCTGTTGGGGTTACCGATACTATTGGGACTCGTTACCGATTTACTCTGTTTGATCGGCCTTTATTTACGCGGCTTTTTTATGAAGGCTAAATTATCCTGAAATATTCCTCCCGTAGAAGGATTTTCATTATTTTTTCCGAATTTCTCTATTGATTTTTTAAAATCAGAAAATACGGATGATGATTATGGGAGAGCGCATAGTGTTTTTCGAAAACCGTTGGTACGACTTTCGAAAAATGGCCACCGAAGGAGCAAACTGTTTTTGCCGAAACCAGTGAAACTCTCAGGTTCAATAACCGTAATCGGACAAAACTCTGGAAAGTCCAAAATGCAAATAATATTGTTATAATTGCATTACGGACACCTACGGGGTAACCTACATACTGTGGGGATTCTCTCCGGTAACCAGACAGGGTGAGAGGCATTGTCTCTTTTCCCTGTCTTTTTTTGTCCGCTTCGGCAATACCTCCGGTCTAAAAAGAGTTATTATTGCCGAACCTATCTTAATTGATCTGAAAGGAGTAAATAATGCAAACTACACCGCTTTTCCCAATCTATCTAAAGTATCAAGCGAAAGTCATCGACTTTCACGGCTGGGATTTACCCGTGCAATTTGGCGGGATTATCCAGGAACATTTAACCGTTCGTAACCGGGTTGGCCTCTTTGATGTCTCCCATATGGGTGAAATCATGCTAAAAGGACCACAGGCAGCCGAATTCCTTGATTATGCTTTGACCAATCAGATCGCCACTCTACGACCAGGTTATATTCGTTACTCGCCTTTATGTTACGATAGTGCCGGTATTGTGGATGATTTGCTGGTATATTGTCTCGACCCGACTCAATTCCTTTTGGTAGTCAATGCTTCCAATACCACTAAAGATCTCGACTGGCTGGAGAATGTAAGCCGTTCCTTTGAAGTTACCCTTGAAAATCTTTCCGACCAAACCGCGCAGTTGGCAATTCAAGGTCCCCATGCTTTAAGAGTATTACAACAATTAACCGATGCCCCCCTGGCCGGCCTGAAATATTATCAATTTCTACCCCAGGTTGTATTGGACGGCAAATTTCCGGTTATCATCTCCCGGACCGGATATACTGGGGAAGACGGTTTCGAGCTTTATCTGAAACCCGACCAAGCAGTTTCATTATGGGAATTAATCATGCACACTGGGACGGCAGCAGGAATACAGCCAATCGGTCTTGGCGCCCGGGATACTTTACGCTTTGAAGCCGGCTTGCCGTTATACGGTAATGAGTTGTCTCAAGACATTAGTCCGCTGGAGGCGGGACTGGACCGCTTTGTTAAATTTTCCAAATCCGTCTTTGTCGGTAGAGAAGCACTGCTTAAGCAGCAAACAAATGGAATCCCCCGTACTCTCATTGGCCTGGAAATGATTGAACGCGGCATTCCCCGCTCCGGTTGTTCAGTAATAAAAAATAACCAACCAATCGGTTTTGTTACTTCCGGAAGCTACGCCCCCACGTTGGCCAAAAATTTAGCGATAGCATTGATCCAGAGCGAATTCAACTCTCCGGACTCAAAACTGCAGATCGATATTCGCGGCAAACTGCTTACCGCCAAAATTATCAAACTGCCCTTTTATTCTCGCCCGAAAGGAGTATTGCAATGAACCATCCTTACCTGCCGTTAACCGACGCCAACCGCGCGGAAATGTTAAAACAAATTGGCGTTGAGTCAATTGAGAAGCTATTAACCGAGATCCCTGATAATATCCGGCTTAAACGGCCTTTAAACCTGCAACAATCGATGACGGAGCCTGAATTATCTAATTATATGATCAACAAAGCCGCCGCCAATCATCCAGTTCAGCTCTCTTTTTTAGGAGCCGGCGCATATCAGCATTATATTCCGGCTGTGATCGACCATTTGGCAAATCGTTCTGAATTTTATACCTCATATACGCCTTATCAACCAGAAATCTCTCAAGGTATGCTCCAGGCGATCTTTGAATATCAAACGTTTATCAGTGAGCTTTTTGGATTACCCATCGCCAACGCATCTCTTTATGACGGTCCCTCTGCACTGGCCGAAGCTGTTTTAATGGCTGTAAAGGAGGTCAAATCACAAAGGGTGCTGATCCCCGAAAACATAAGCCCTAATTTATTAACAGTAATTAAAACCTATACCCGCCATCTCAATCTCACAATCGAAACGATTCCCAGCAGTCATGGTTTAATTGACTCCATCGCGCTCGCTGAACAACTTAAGCCCGGAGCCGCGGCTGTAGTACTTCAAAGCCCCAACTTTTACGGTTTAGTGGAAAATATCGCCGAACTGATTCCGCTGGTGAAGCATAGCGCCGCGATTCCCATCTGTTATGTCCATCCGCTGACTTTAAGTGTTTTGGAAGCTCCCGGTAATTTAGGGGCGGAGATCGTGGTAGCCGAAGGCCAACCGTTGGGTTTACCATTGGCCTACGGCGGACCATATCTGGGACTGATGGCAACCTCCGAGCGATTTATACGCCGCATCCCCGGCCGCTTAGTCGGTGAAACAGTCGATCACCACGGAAAACGCGCCTTTGTATTAACGCTACAAACCAGAGAACAGCATATCCGGCGTGAAAAAGCCACCTCCAATATCTGTTCAAATCAGGCTTTATGTGCGCTGCGAGCGGCCATTTATCTATCAGTGCTCGGACCCCTGGGATTAAAAGAAATTGCCCAGCGCGCCTTCGATAATGCCCATTATTTATTCGACCAGTTAAAAGCCATTGGATTTAAACCTTTGTTCGATAGCCCCTTCTTTATGGAATTTGCGATCCAAACTCCCAAACCAGCATCCTTTTATATTGAACAGTTATTATCCAAAGGTATTTTGGCCGGTTTGGATTTGGCGCCCCACCGCCCTGATATGGAAAACGCCCTTTTAATTTGTGCCACGGAGGTATTTTCCAAAGAGGCGCTGGATCAATTGATCGAAGAAATGAGGCGAATAGTATGAACGATTCCCGTTTGATTTTTGAAAAATCAATCCCCGGTAAACGCGCTTGGCTTCTTCCGGCTACAGCTGTCCCTCATTATACGGCTAGCCAGTCAATCAATGCCGCCATACTGCGCGAAATCCCGCCGGATTTCCCGGAGCTTTCCGAAATTGACGTGGTACGCCACTATACACAACTTTCCAGCCTTAATCATGGAGTGGATAATGGATTTTATCCTTTGGGATCCTGTACAATGAAGTATAACCCCAAAATAAATGAAGACCTTGCTGCCATCCCGGAATTTCAGCATCTGCATCCTTTAGTCCCTGAAAAAATGGCCCAAGGTACTCTTTCTTTATTGGCGGAAATGGAAGATTATTTGAAGGCTATCACCGGCATGGATGCCTTTACGCTTCAGCCTGCCGCCGGCGCGCACGGCGAATTGACATCCCTCTTTATTCTCAAAGCATATCTACGTTCTCGGTCCCAGGAAAAGCGCACCAAGGTATTAGTCCCGGCCTCCGCCCATGGTACCAACCCCGCCAGTGCAGCGATGGCCGGTTTTGAAATTATTACTGTCAAATGCAGCACAGAGGGGTTAGTTGACCTGGCACATCTTAAAACACTGTTAAATGAAGATATTGCGGCATTGATGTTGACAAATCCCAATACTTTAGGCCTCTTTGAACGTGATATCTATCAAATCGCCGCAATGGTTCACCAGGCCGGCGGCCTGCTTTATTATGACGGAGCCAATTTAAACGCGATCATGGGTCTAACCCGTCCCGGCGATATGGGTTTTGATCTCATGCATCTTAATTTGCATAAAACTTTTGCCGCACCCCATGGCGGCGGTGGACCCGGCGCCGGTCCGGTGGGTGTAAAAGACTTCCTAAAACCATTTTTGCCGCTGCCGGTCCTTGCCAAGAACTCTTCCGGGTACTATTGGGATTATCAGCGGCCCCACAGCATTGGTAAAATCCATGGTTTTTATGGAAATCTTGCTGTCACACTCAAGGCGTTGCTATATATTAAGGCCATGGGCGCTGAAGGATTGACCCAGGTCAGCCGAGATGCGGTACTAAATGCTAACTATCTCCGGGTGAAGCTTCGTCAATATTTCGAATTGCCTTATAACCGTCCTTGCATGCATGAGTTTGTGCTGTCCGCCAACAACCTTAAACCATACCATGTCCGGGCTTTGGATATAGCCAAACGGCTGTTGGATTTTGGAATCCATCCACCCACCATTTATTTCCCACTGATTGTAGAAGAAGCGATGATGTTTGAACCTACTGAGACTGAAGGGCTGGATACCTTGAACGATTTTATTGAAATCATGCATCAAATCTATCAGGAAGCTGTCGATTCACCGGCTGAACTAACCTCTGCTCCTCATCGAACTCCCATCACCCGAGTTGATGAAACATTGGCAGCCCGCAATCCTAAATTGCGCTGGAAACCCGCGAATGAAGGGGGAAATGAAAAATCAGGACTTTAAAGAACAAGAGCGGGAATAGAGGTCTACCTAGCTTTGGACTATTCACCACCCATAAGTGTCGTGAAGGCAGAGACAAACGAAGTTTATGAATGCCTATCGACCTAACCCTTGCCCCAATGTCATCAAGTTAAGCATCCATAAATAGGAAATGGTTAAAAATCCTTTATGCTCATTCTGTCCGCCCAGACCTGAAGTTCTGGGCTAGGCTTTAGAAATCATTCTAAACCCCGGACAAACCGGGCTGGTTGTGCTTTGAAGCTGCGTGTATAAAAACGACACCCGAGGCCCAGAAGGCCTTTAGAACGTTTTTAATATACCTAGCCCCATCGTTCACGTTGGGGTGGAGATGTAATCAAACATCTTTCCCCGGTTTTTACAGCATAGCTTGATGACATTGACCCTTCCCCCGGGAAACGTCCATATGGGGCCTTGTCAGGTGGAAGGGTAACCTTGGTCTTTGACGTCTAAATCCATGTATGATTAAATGAAGGTTTTAAAAAGCATACAAAGCCCGGGGTTACTCTCCCACTTGAATTAACATTCCCTTTTCACGTGAAACAACCCTTGTGATCATTACGACCCATCTACGCAACAGAGCCTAATCATCCTCAAATGTATAATATCACTCAAAATAACCCATACTCTTAAAAGAAATGCGATAAATTTTCAATGATAATAATAGTCGTATATTCAAGAACATCGGTCTTTTAGGAGGTTTGAGTATGTCTACTGGCAAAATTAGTTGGATAATTATCCTGGTTTTAGTCTTATGTTTGTCGCTCGCAATTCCGGTATTGGCTGCCAATACGTTTGATAAAATCGAAATACCCGGATTATTTAATGATTCAACCCCATATCAACTGCAATTGTTATTTAAACTGATTGCGGATTACAATCCCTCCCTTGCCAAAGAACAAAGGAATTTAGTTTGTAAGGCAATACTTAGCGAGGCAAACGCAACCGGATTTGATCCTTTCTTTATTTCAAGTATTATTGCAGCTGAGTCTTCTTTCTGTCCGAATGCGGTATCGCCTTGCGCCGCCCGGGGTTTAATGCAACTGACCGCTTGCGTCTCTAACGCGATGAACATCAATAACCCCTTTGACATTCAAGAAAATATTTATGCCGGAACTCGCTTTCTAAAATATTTAAAAGGCCGGTTTTCCGAGCCCAATCTAATTCTTGCCGCTTATAACGCCGGCCCTACTCGAGTAGCCCGTATCGGCAGGGTTCCCCGGATTCTCGAGACCATTTGTTATATCAGAAAAGTTAATATAACCTATAATAGCTTACGCCAAAAACTGTTTTCCTTACTACAAGATGCAGCCAAAAAGCCTCTATTATGCAGGACAATTGGAGCCATCACCGGCAAAGACATCTCCCCCGCCCACTCATTCCTAGCCAGAAATTCAAATTATCCGGATCCGCTTAACAGTCCCGAAGGCTTCATCTATGATCGTAAACGTTCATTTATCGTCTTCGTCTAAACTAAGAAAATACTCCTCTATCGTGCGGCATTTTTTCTTAGCATCGGATTTACTGACATTAATTTCTTTCAACTTATTTTTCCATTGATCGTTAATAATCGGTTTATCCCTAACTTCCTTTAACCTTTGAATCATGGTTTCAATCTCTTGCAGGCATTTGGATAAATCTTCACGTATTTGCTTATTACTGATTCGAATGACAAAGATACCCTGTCCCATCAGTTTTTGATCCTTATAATGGTCCGCCTGCCTTTGTTCTTCACTTAGATGGATAAATCCATCCACCTCGACTACCAATTTATAATCGGAGAACCAGAAGTCAACTTCATACCCGCAGATGGTTTGATTGTGCTTAAAAACTAATCTCTTTTGACAAAGCCCCATAGCTAAGGATTTTTCAGCTTCAGTGCGGCAACTTTCTTTAAGGCGATTCATAGCCGGTCCCATCCTTCCATAAGCTGGATAATTGTTGACATTTCTCTGACATTCCCGTATACTAAAAAAAACATCATATTTTCTATGGGGACTAAGGAGAATTAAATTGGCTAATAACGACTCAATTTACCCGATTAGTGTGGTTATGACAATGACCGATTTGACTGCACGGCAGATCCGTTATTATGAATCGCATGAACTAATCAAGCCGGCTCGTTCCAAAGGAAATCAAAGACTATATACACCGCAGGATGTCGAAAACCTTTTACTAATCAAAAGTTTACTGGAAAAAGGGCTTAATTTGGATGGCATCAAAGCGGTAATCAATGGGGCAAAAACTGCCGAAGGGGTAACCCCAACAGCAACTCCGCCACCCTCCACGCCTGCGGTATTTAGTCCCCAACGGCCGGAAGGTCCTAAATTAACTTCTTTATACCCCGTTAATAACCAAGAAGCTTTAAATAACTGGCTCCACCATAAACGAAAATAAGGAAGTGTGACCGGTATGACTAAAGAAGAAGTTCTGCAAAAATGCAAAGAATTCGATGTCCGTTTTATCAGGTTACAGTTTACCGACATCCTGGGAGTGGTAAAAAACCTTGCCATCCCCATCAGTCAATTTCCCCGGGCCCTCGACAATGAGATTATGTTTGATGGTTCATCTATTGAAGGATTTACCCGAGTTGAAGAATCAGATATGATTTTAAAACCCGACCTTGATACTTTCGCCACATTTCCCTGGCGGCCTAAAGAAGGTGCTGTTGCTCGCATCATCTGCGATATCAATACTCCGGAGCTCGAGCCTTTCAAAGGCGATCCCCGTTTCGTCTTAAAACAAACCATGAAAGACGCGCAAGATATGGGATTTTCGGCTAATATTGGCCCAGAATGTGAGTTTTTCTTATTTAAATCCAATCCCGACGGCTCACCTTCGCTTTTGCCCCATGATAAAGGAGGTTATTTTGATTTATCCCCCAATGATTTGGGTGAAAACGCCCGTCGTGAAATTGTCCTTACTTTAGAGGAGATGGGATTTGAGATTGAGGCATCCCATCATGAAGTCTCTCCCGGCCAGCACGAAATAGATTTCAAATATTCCGATCCCTTAACGACCGCAGATCGGGTAACAACCCTTAAATTTGTAACCCGGATCATCGCCCTTAATCATGACCTACATGCTACATTTATGCCGAAACCGGTATTTGGAATCAATGGTTCCGGCATGCATATCCATATTTCTTTATTTAAGGATCAAGTCAATGCTTTCTTTGACCCTACCGCTAAAAATGAACTTAGCCAAACTGCTTTATATTTTATCGGCGGCTTATTAAAGCACGCCAAAGGAATTACTGCGATAACTAATCCGCTGGTTAATTCTTATAAGCGGCTAATTCCCGGTTATGAAGCCCCGGTATACCAATCTTGGTCCGCTTCAAACCGCAGTGCCTTAATCCGGGTCCCCGCTTCCAGAGAGAGTAGTACCCGACTGGAGTTCCGCAGTCCTGATCCTTGTTGCAATCCCTATCTGGCTTTTAGCTTAATTATCAAAGCGGGGCTCGATGGTATCATCAATAAAATTAATCCGGGTGCGCCGATTCAAAAAAATATATTTTCGATGTCCCCGGTAGAACGGTCACTCGAAAATATCGCAGCTCTACCTGAATCATTATATGAGGCCCTCGTGGAAATGGAGAAAGATCCTCTAATTATTGATACTTTAGGAGAGCATATTTTCAATCGTTTTCTCGAGGCCAAATCAATCGAATGGGAAGTCTACCGCAGTCAGGTCCATTCATGGGAGACCGAACAATATTTGGGTGTTTTTTAGTATCGGCAGCACTTAACCACAGAAAATGCTCATCAAACTTGAGCTCACTCAGATAAATATATAAATCTCTACATAAAAGACTGTCCCTATTTTCGGAACAGTCTTTTTAATGATTAATTACATCAAATTAAAGTGCTTTTGTAAATCATAAATTATCTCTTCCGGCTGCCTTCCTTTGGCATTAATAAGAAACCCTTCTCGGGTCCTGGTCATATCTCCGGTTACGTTTTCATCTAATCCGGTGATAATATAGCCATCCGCCATTTGTCCGGCTTTCATGGGAATGACTTGATACCCTTCCCGCTCGATGTGAGAGTACAGTTTATCCTAATTAGGAGAAAGGGCTGTCCCAAAAATCTTTTATCGTAGAAAACATGCCGGTTTCAATCCACAAATCCCCTTGGGTTTTAATGGCGTAAAAGGAAAACTCCTTTTACAGGAGTTTTCCTTTTACGCTTCCGGTGTACTGACTTGCAAGGCCTTTCCTCTTTCTTTTAGCTCCCCGCGAGGCAACGGCATGCACATTCCTTGTAAATAGGCGCCATCTTCAATAACTAAGATAACCATTTTTGAATCACCGGTAACCTTTGCAGTAGGAGCTAATTCGAGTTTTCCACGCGCCTCAATGGACCCTCTAACTTCACCCGCAATAATAATATTCCGCGCAACAATATCCCCCACCACTTTGCCACTTTCACCAACGATTAAATCGCCACCGATATGCAGCTCGCCTTCATAATAACCATCAATCCGCAACGCTCCTCCAGGAGCTTCTAAATTCCCTTTAAAACTGCACTCTTTCCCGACCAAAGTGTCTACTTTACGAGTATTAAAGCTTTCACGATCGCGTTGCATTGTTATCCTCCCTGTTAGTTTCTAAAAAACGATACTGGATTTATTGAATGACCATCTATATAAACCTCGACATGGAGGTGAGGCCCTATATATACTGCACCGGTATTACGGAAATTGTTACTGTTGTGACTCGGGTTTACTATGTAAAAAGGCTTGTACGCTAAAATTCAGTTGTCAGTCGGTGTTGAAACCCGCTGCCCCTTTTGCTGAATCGCCCGCCAAGTGGTTAGTAACTTGGTTCGTTCTAATTTTAACCTGCTTAATTCTTCGGCAGTTTGATAACTTCGCTGCAAAGTTGGTTTAACTTCGCGTTGTTCATTCTCGAGTTTAGCAATGACATGTTTTTTGGTGTGGATGTCGGCCCGAAAATTATAAATAGCCTTAATTTGGATTGTGTAAGCAAAGAACACATAAATATTAAATGCAATAATTCCGGTAATCAGTACGGTAGCCCAAAAAGGAATTCCCAAACTTTTCACCCGTCCCCCGGATGAATTAGGAACAAGCATAAAGGTGAAACCCTTGCCCCATTTTTTCTTGATAAATTTATAAAACCGCTTCAAACTTCACACCTCCGAAGGGAGAAAAGCAGGGAGTGTATCCTTGCTTTTTATTTACTGCACAACTGCAAAGTGGAAAGTTATATTTCGACAAAGTTTCTAGAATTTCCTGCAAAAAGTCAAAAAAACCCTAATCTTTCCAAATTACCGTTTTATTTAGCTACACCACCAAGCGCTTTTTGAATCGCTTCTTTCTCTTCCTGTGATAACGGATACGTTGAGGAGCCATGATTTACCGGCTTACAATACACCCTAGCTTCTTCCCGTCCAAAGATGCTACTCATCACTATTCCATCTCCCATAGCATCCAACATGGCAAAAGCGAAACTTTGGTCGCCTCCCGTGTTCTGAAAAGCTTGAAACCTGATCAAACTCCAGTTTTGCAAATGCTTTTCCCCGATAACCTGAATGTTATTTAATTGTTCTTCAATTTTGCTTTGTTTATCGAAGGTGTGGTTGGCCTTATTTACCAGATTCAGCAATAATGTTTCTAAATCCTTTCCATCAGCTCCCTGAAGCAAATTTCGGTATTTGTTCATTGAAGTAGTTGCCGTCAAAAGAAGCAATAAGACGATCATATTTAATGCGATACTACAAAACAATAAACCAACTACATTTTGCTCTGCCCATTTAAAAAACAGTGAAATTTCTTCCATTAGAGATACACCTCTCGGATTTAATTGTAATTAGTTATTCTGCAAAGCCTTCTCAGGCTCCTCCATTTTTTGAAATTTTTCTTGATTGACTTTTGGCTGCCACCACGATTTCCTTTCGCGGAGTTTGTTGGAAACTTTTATTTGATTTCTCCCAGCAAATTGATACGATGTGCCAATACTCCCGCTCCAAAACCATTGTCGATGTTAACCACACCGATCCCACTGGCGCATGAATTTAACATGCTTAATAACGGCGCTACTCCCTTAAAATTGCTTCCATATCCGATACTGGTAGGAACTGCAACAATCGGTTTATCAACCAGGCCGCCCACTACGCTTGCCAAAGCGCCTTCCATACCGGCCACCACAATTAGCACCCGGCATTGTTCAATTAATTCTCTTTTATCAAATAAACGATGAATCCCCGCCACTCCCACATCATATATTTTAATGACTTTACTGCCCATAATTTCAGCTGTAGTACAAGCCTCTTCGGCTACATTTAAATCGGCAGTACCAGCGGCCAACACTCCAATAATCCCCCTGGTTAGTTTTCGGTTTCGCCACAGCGCCACAATTCGGGCAGCTTGATAATATTCGGCATCGGGAATTTGTGATTGAACAGCTTGAAACACTCTTCGGCCTGCGCGGGTTGCGATAACATTTTGAGATTTTTCTGCTAACGCGCGAAAGATCTGCACAATTTGATCCACGCTTTTGCCCGGGCAATAGATAACTTCCGAATTGCCGTTTCGTAGATTACGATGAGAGTCGATATTGGCAAACCCTAAATCTTGATAGGGGAAGTCTGCCAATTTTTTTAGAACCTCATCCGGTGATAGCTGCCCTTGAGCGAGTTCATGTAACCAATTCAAAATCATTTCTTTATCCACGAAGTCCTATCTCCTTGTTCCCTGACGAATACCCGTATTGATACTTAGTAAGGTATTCATTCTTTGATGTTTATTTCTCATTATTTCGTTTCACGTGAAACACAATTTAAAAAAGCGACGAATTTGAGTTCGCCGCTTCGAAGTCAATGAGTGAGCTTCTCGCATATTCTTTCAAAATCTTCGCTAGAGTAATAATCAATTTCAATTTTTCCGCCAACTCCAGTAGGCTTTATCATGACCTTGGTTCCTAAAACCTGCTGTAATTCATCCTCAACTTCTATCATATTCGGGTCTTTGCTCGAGATAGTCTTAATTGCCGGCTTTTTCGTTTCACGTGAAACAGGTGGAGGAGAATTAAATTGACGAATTAGCTCTTCCGTCTCTCGCACCGATAATTCTTGAATTTGTATCTGAGACCAAATCCGTTTTTGCTCTTCTGCGGTCTTTAAACTTAATAATGAGCGGGCATGACCCATGGTCAATGTCCCTCTGGCCAAATCCGACTGAATCTCGTTTGGAAGATTCAACAGTCGTAAGGTATTGGCAATAGCCGGCCGACTTTTCCCTACTTTTTTGGCAATGTCATCCTGAGTAAGTTGAAACTCATTTATTAGCCGTTGATAGGCGTCGGCTTCCTCGATTGGGTTTAGATCCTCGCGCTGAAGGTTCTCTACCAAGGCCACTTCCATCATGGCCTGATCGGTCATTTCTCTGATTACGACCGGAACTTCATTTAAGCCAACCAGCTTTGCCGCCCGTAATCGGCGTTCGCCGGCAATAAGTTGATATTTGTTTCCAATTTCACGGACTAATAAAGGTTGAATAATACCATGAATCCGGATCGATTCGGCCAATTCATTTAATTTATCGTCGGTGAACTCTTTGCGGGGTTGATACGGATTGGTTTGAATGTCATTGATGTTTACTTCGAGTTGGGTTTCTAAATTTTGATTTTCTTCAGCCAACTCCGGAATCAAGGCGCCTAAGCCTTTGCCCAAACCCCGTGTTTTATTCATGGGCAATCACTTCCTTGGCTAAATCAACATAAGCCTCGGCTCCTTTTGATTTCTCGTCATACAGCGTAATCGGCAGACCGAAACTGGGCGCCTCACTCAAGCGAATGTTGCGTGGAATTACCGACTTATAAACTTTGTCGTTAAAATATCGTTTAACTTCTTCGGTTACCTGCGAGGATAAATTGGTGCGATTATCATACATCGTTAAGACAACTCCTTCAATCTGAAGGTTAGGATTAGAATACTTTTGTACTAATTGAACCGTCTTCATAAGCTGACTTAAGCCTTCCAATGCATAATATTCACATTGAATCGGCACAATAATCGAGTCTGCTGCAGCTAAGGCATTTATCGTTAAATTGCCTAGCGAGGGTGGGCAGTCAATTAAAATGTAGTCAAATTGATCTTTCAGCGGTTCAATCGCTCTTTTTAACCGTTGATCCCGTGCCATCATGCCAACCAATTCAGCCTCGGCACCCGCTAAACGGATTGTTGCCGGAGCTATTTTTAAATTTTCCACCTGAGTTTGGATCAAGACTTCTTCTAAAGGGGTTTCATTAATTAAAACATCATAAATGCAGCTCTTGATCTCGCTCTTTTTTAACCCGATACCACTGGTGGAATTCCCTTGCGGGTCATGGTCGATGATTAAAACCCGTTTTCCCTTTTGAGCCAAACAAGCACCCAGGTTAACAGCGGTAGTTGTTTTGCCAACGCCGCCTTTTTGGTTAGCAATCGCGACTGCTTTACCCATTATTGACTCCTCCTCCCGCTGGCCCCTTCTGGCCTGTAAAATAATTTGGTTGTTCCGAAGGGTTTCAACTTCAATGCTCAATAAATCATGGGCTCTTTTCGTTAGAACATCCATGGAATTTTTTCGTGAACGCTTCAAAAAAAGTCCCTCCTAATCTATCCCCTCGGGTTTCTTTTTTCTTTCGAGATCGGTACGGAACTTCCTGCTTTGATCCGGAACTTTCTATAAGTAAATTGCAAAAATTTTTGCAATTAAAGGGGGTTTTTCTGTGGAACTCCTGCTTTTCGCGGATATTTTCCCGGTGTAAGCTGGACTTTTTGGATCACAATCAAAGTTCGGGTCCCATAGTTCAACGGGAGTTCGGTTGTTATCGTTTCGGATACCCGTCCGCCAACAATCGTAATTGCTTTTTGAGCCGCCTGCAGTTCCTGTTGATAATCCCGCCCTTTATACAATAACGCATACCCCTGAAGCTTCAAAAAAGGAACTGTTAATTCAACTAAAACATTTAAGGGGGCGACCGCTCTGGCTAATACCAGATCAAATTGTTCACGTTGTTCTCCGTCCTTAATAAAATCTTCGGCTCGAGCCCATACGGGCCTTACATTCAGGATGTTTAAGGCTCGGCAAGTTTGTGCCTGAAATTTAATCTTCTTTTGTACGGAGTCCAAAGAAATGATTCGTTTATCCGGAGTACAGATTGCCAGAGGAATGCCGGGTATCCCGGCCCCACTGCCGATATCCAAAATGCGCTCCGCCTGAAAATACTCAGGACGCTTTACAATCATCAAGGCATCATAAATATGTTTAAAAAGCGCCTCCTGATAATCGGTAATTGCCGTAAGATTGGTAGTTTGATTACCTTCTAATAAACGATCGATAAAATCAAACAATTTGGCCCCGGTTTCTTCATCCGGATTGATGGCAGCTTTCTTTAATTCAGTAATCAACAATTCTTGAATCGGATTCATTTTTGCTCCCGTAAGTTGTTTTCCAGGTAAAAAAGCAAAGCGGTTAAATCCGCCGGATTAATTCCGCTAATCCGAGTGGCCTGCCCCAAAGTAGCCGGTTGATATTTGATTAATTTCTCCCGCGCTTCCCGAGCTAGGTTAATAACGTCATCATAATCAATTGTAGCGGGTATTTTTTTCTGTTCCAAATTAAGCAGTTTTTGGACTTGCTCTCTCTCTTTAATGAGATAGCCTTGGTATTTAAAGCGCAGGGCCACTTCATTGGCATCGGCATCATTCATTTTCGATTCCGGCAGCAACTTCATCACAAATTCAGACCGAATGTCCGGCCGCTTGAGAATTTCGGCAATACTAAAACGGTTCTTCGGTATCGTCAGGTTCGCCTCGTCAAAAATTTTACGAACTTCCGGATCGGGGTTTAAATAGGTTGTTTGAAAAGTATGAACTAAATGCTCGATACGTTGCCGCTTGTTCAAAAACGCTACTTTCTGCTCCTGGTTTATCAATCCGATTTCTATGCCATATGGGGTTAACCGTTCGTCGGCATTATCCGATCGCAAGGTGAGCCGGTATTCTGCTCTGGAAGTGAGTACTCGATAAGGTTCCAAGCTCTCTTTGGTAACTAGATCATCAATCAGTACGCCGATATAACCCTCGGATCGTTTAATAACGAGTGGGCCTTTCCCCTTAATTTTCAAGGCGGCATTGATTCCGGCCATTAATCCTTGAGCCGCAGCCTCTTCGTAACCGGAGCTGCCATTGATTTGACCTGCTGAAAAAAGGCCGGGAACCGGTTTAACTTCTAAGGAAGTCCTCAATTGATCTCCGGGAATGGCGTCATACTCAATGGCATAGCCGGGGCGCACAATTTCTAAGTTTTCAAGTCCCGGTATAGTGCGTAAAAATAATTCCTGAACATACTCGGGTAGGCTGGTTGACAGCCCTGCCAAATACATCTCATCCGTATTAGCCCCTTCAGGCTCGATAAAGACCTGGTGACGCTCTTTGTCCGGAAATTGAATTAATTTACCTTCTATCGATGGGCAGTAACGGGGGCCTACTCCGGTAATCAGGCCGGTGTATAGTGCCGCCTCCTGTAAATGTTCTTGGATAATCTGGTGAGTCTTGAGGTCGGTATAAGTCAACCAACATAATTGTTCCGGCCGGACTTGCCATTGTTCCCAAAAGGAGAATCCATGTTCGGTAAATCCACCCGGTTGAGGAGTCATTTTACTAAAGTCCAACGATCTGCGACGCACTCGCGCCGGAGTTCCGGTCTTAAAGCGGCGCAAGGGAATGCCGATGTGTTTCAAATATTCCGATAAATCGTTGGCTGGAAGCTGTCCCATGGGGCCTGAGGCATAATTGAGGCTACCAATGAAAACACGTCCGCCTAGAAAAGTTCCGGTTGCAAGTATCACGGCTTTGGCCCCGTATTCAATTCCGGTGCGGGTTTTAATCCCGATACAAACACCCTGTTGGTCAAGTAATATCTCACTGACCTCTGCCTGCCGAATCGTTAAATTGGAAAGGCTTTCTAACTCCGCCAGCATGGTTTGGTGATATACCTCTTTATCCGCCTGAGCGCGCAAGGCCCATACCGCCGGTCCTTTCTGCGTATTTAACATCCGCATTTGTAAATAGGTACGGTCGATGATCCTTCCCATCAGGCCACCCAAGGCATCAATCTCGCGGACCAAATGTCCTTTAGCCGGTCCCCCGATGGAAGGATTACAAGGCATAAAAGCAACATTATTATAATTAATCGTAAACAATAACGTTTTACAACCCATCTTGGCAGCAGCGGCAGCAGCCTCACAACCTGCATGACCGGCTCCAATTACAATCAGATCATACGATTGCTCCATATCCGGCACCCGGTTCCTCTTGAATTTTCAGCTTTAATAACAATATTGCCTGATCGGCTTGATTGAGTTCAGGGATCCGAAAAGCCTGCCCCAGAGAAAAAGGCCGGATCCGGCGTAACGCTTGACGACCTAATTCGGAAAGACCATCAAAACTTGAAACCAAGTCGGGGTCAATCCGTATTTTATTTAAACGGCTGATTTCGTCCCGTTCACTTTGTTGGCGTTCCAAATAGCCCGCCAACTTCATTTCACTCCAGATATACTCGCGGATTGGCTGAACAAATTTTTGCAACTCCGGAAATTCACGTATTAAAGTATAATCCATTACCTGCGGGCGCAAGATAAGCTCCTTTAAACGGTAACCCCGTTCGGGGCGGGGCAATCCTAAGCGTTGCCAAACCGAATCCTCCGATTTAATCTTTAGCGTTGCCACATATTCCTGAAGTGCCGAGGCAGTAGTTAAAAGTTGTTGCAAATGCTGCCAACGTTCGGGTGGATTAAGTCCAAGCTCATAACCGGTCTGTCCCAAGCGAGCCAGTGAATTATCGAGTCGCAAGAATAAACGAAACTCGGCCAAAGAAGTCATCATCCGATAGGGCTCCTCGGTGCCGCGCGTTGTCAAATCATCAATCAGTACGCCAATATAAGAAGTTGTCCGGTCCGGAATATAAGGCGGTAATCCATGGATTTTCCGAGCCGCATTAATTCCAGCGACCAAGCCTTGAACTGCCGCTTCTTCATAACCGGAGGTCCCATTAATTTGGCCTGCCGTAAAAAGATTTTTGATTTTCCGGTTTTCCAGTGAAGGTTCAAACTGAAACGAGTCCAAACAATCATACTCTACCGCATAAGCGGGTCTGATAATTACAGCCTGTTCCAATCCGGGAATAGTAGCCAAAATATTCTCCTGAATCTGCTCAGGCATGGCAGTGGTCATTCCTAATAGATAAAGCTCCTCAGTATAAACCCCTTCCGGTTCCAAAAATATTAAATGATCGGTTTTTTCCGGAAAGTTAATTACTTTGCGATCAATGGAGGGACAAAAGTGCGGTCCTTTACTGGTAATTGTCCCGGAGCGAATTGGAGATTGATCCAAGTGCTTTAAAATCGTAGCAATGGTCTGGGGAGTAGTAGTAGTTACCCAGCAGGGTATTTGCGGTCGTTTGTTATCCAGACCATCCCAGGAGAACCCCCATTCCGGATCTTGCAATGGTTGAGGGTTGAGCTTGGTAAAATTTACCGATTTTCTATGAATCCGCGGTGGCGTAGCCGTTTGAAACCGCCGCAATTGAAGGCCATGGTGCTTTAAGCTGTCGCTCAATTCCACCGCTGCCGGTTCCCCTTGCCGGCCTCCTTGATAGCGTATATTACCCATCACAATATCGGCGTTTAAAAAAGTTCCCGTGGTAAGGATTACGGTTTTAGCTTGATAGCTGCGCCCTGATTTCAACCGGACACCGGTAACCGTACCTTCAGTAACTATTAAATCACAGACTAAGCCTTGCTTAAGGGTAAGGTTAGGTTCCCGCTCCAGAGTGAGAATCATTTCCGATTGATAAAGTCTTTTATCGGCTTGAGCCCTTAACGCCAAAACGGCTGGCCCCCGACTTTCATTAATCCGTCGGATATTCAAATAACAACGGTCGATAAGCCTTGCCATTTGCCCGCCTAAGGCGTCCAACTCTCTTACTAAATGACTTTTGGCGGCAGGGCCACCGATAGCCGGGTTACATGACATGGCTGCAATGGTATCCGGAGAAATCGTGATAATTAATGTTTTGGCGCCTAAACGGGCTGAAGCCAGGGCCGCTTCGCATCCGGCATGTCCGGCGCCCACCACGATAACATCAAATTCCAAGTATGCCAGTCCTTTCATACTATAATTTTCTTCGCTTATTTCAAATTCAGGCGGTTATTTGCCAATGCAAAACTGGGCAAAAATCCCGTGAATAACCTCATCGGAAACTTTTTTGCCGCTGATCTCCCCAATTGCCTCCAGACAACAACGGAGATCAACCGCCAACAAATCCTCGCTGGTTCCAGCCGCTAGTCCGGCTGTAAAACTTTTCAAAGCCGCCAGGCCGCGTTCCAAAGCATGCTTATGCCGTATTCTTGAAAGTAAGGGGCGGTCATCAACTGCAATTTCACCAATTCCCACTCGCTCGATAATCCGCTGTAGAAGTTGGTCAAAACCCTGCTTGGTTTGTAAAGAAAGCGTGATGATATTCCGGGGTTCAAATTCTGAAAACTGTTCCGGCTGGATCTGTTGGGGCAGATCGGCCTTGTTGATAACAATTAATGCCGGTCTTTCTTGAAGCTTCCCTAGTATAGCCCGGTCTTCATCGGTTAAAGGCTCTCCGCCGTCCAGGATAAATAAAATTAAATCAGCCTCACCCAAATATTGTTCCGCTTTTTGAATCCCGATTTGTTCGATAGGATTCTCCGTCCGGCGTATTCCGGCAGTATCCACCAACCGAACGGGGATCCCCTGAATTTGGATTTGGGCTTCAATGATGTCTCGGGTGGTTCCGGGAATTTCCGTGACAATCGCCCGCTCTTCTTGCAAAAAAGTATTCAATAGACTCGACTTTCCCACATTGGGTCGGCCTACAATTACGATCATCAACCCTTCACGGATCTTCCGTCCTTCATCAATCTTTTGCAATAAGTATTCCAATTGCCGGGTTATTGCTGCCGTTTGATCCAGGATGTGATCTCTATGCATTTCTGGAATTCCTTCTTCAGGAAAATCCAATACTGCTTCAATAGCTATTAATACCCGATATAATTGATCTTCGATAGTATTGATTTCTTTGGTGGCCTCGCCGGTTAACTGAGATAAAGCAATTTGATGGGCTTTTTCGGTTTTGGCCCGGATTAAATCGATGATGGACTCCGCTTGTACCAAATCAATCCTGCCGTTTAAATAAGCGCGTTTGGTAAACTCACCCGGTTCGGCTAAACGAACGCCATTGCCATTTTGCAAGATAACGGCCAAGATCTCCGAGATCCCCACCATACCTCCATGCGCTTGGATTTCGATCGTATCTTCGGCGGTAAAACTATGGGGGGCACGGCTATAAAAAAACAAGGCTTCATCAATTAATTGTCCCTTTTGAGGGTCGATTACCTTTCCATAATAAAGACGGTGATCGGTGAAATCTTTAAAGGGTAATCCTTTCGCTGTCCTCAAGATCAACAAACCGATTGTTTTGGCTTGCCCGCCGCTAATCCGGATGATGGAGATACCCCCTTCACCGATCGGAGTTGAGATAGCGGCAATTGTATCTTGGAAAATCATTATGAATGACCTCCCGGGTTGGTTTACTGTTAAAAAATAAACCCGGCTAAACCGGGTTTTAGGATTCCATCGTATCCTGAGGAGATATAATCACATGCCGGTAAGGATCTTCGCCTTCGCTATATGTGAAGACTTCCTTATACTCCTGCAGGGTTGCGTGAATGATGCGCCGTTCATGAGGAGACATCGGCTCTAAAACCTGCCTGCGGCGTTCACGTTTTACTTTATCCGCCACTTTTAATGCTAAATGACGTAAAGTCTCTTCGCGGCGGCGCCGATATCCTTCCACATCCACCACAATTCGTTCCCTTTCATTTTGGTCTTTATTCACAGCCAGATTAACCAGGTATTGAATTGCATCCAAAGTTTGACCGTGTTTCCCAATTAATAAACCCAGATCTTTACCGTTAAGATTTAACGTTGTGCTGTCTTTGCGTTTAAAGATTTCTACCTGAGCCATAATCCCCATATTCACAAGTAATTCTCTTAAAAATAATACCGCTGCCTGACCAAGATCTTCTTTGACCGATACTTTGACTTTAACAGCTTTGGCTCCTAAAAAACTAAATAACCCTTTAGCCGACTCTTCAATAACCTCAATCCTTACCTGCTCAAGTGTTACCCCTAGTTCCTGAAGAGCCTCTTCAACGGCTTCATCTTTGGTGTGACCAATTTTGATAACGGATTTCATAAAACAACCCTCCTATATCCAGCCGTAAGGCCTTATTTCGTTTCTGGTTCAGGATTGTCTCCTGTTTTATGAATGTGCTCTTTGACAATAAAGTATTCATTGATAATATACTGTTGGACAATACCTACGATATTACTTATCACCCAGTATAAACCAACTCCGGCATTTACCTGCCAAGTAAAAAAACCAAACATCAATGGCATTATATATAAGAAGATTTGTTGATTCGGTTCGCTTCCAGTGGTAGGTGTTGTCAACTTTTGCTGCCAAAAAGTCGTAGCTGCCGAGATAACCGCCAGAAGGATATCTCCTTTTTTTACTAGGTGAAGCCAAAAAAACGTAGTATTGGGGCCAATGGAATTATGGATAAATGTAGGATCTTGCAGTAAACCGAAGATCGCCCATAAAATCGGCAATTGAATCAACATCGGTAAACAACCGCCAAAAGGATTTACTTTTTCTTTTTGGTAAAGTTCCATACTGCGTTTTTGTAACTCATCCGGGCGATCTTTGAATTTTTCTTGGATTTCTTTGAGTTTAGGCTGAATTACCTTCATTTTATTCATAGCTTGTACTTGTTTAATCATGGTGGGAAAAAGGAAAATTTTAATAATAACTGTAAAGAGGATAATTGCCCAACCCCAATCGATTAACCAGTGATAACCAAAACCTCCCTGGTGAAAGAAGGTCATGATGTTGGCAAATACATTGATGAATTGATCAAATAAATTTAAATGATATCCAGGCGGCTTAATTAAAATCGGCATTTTCTCTACATCCTTTCATAACCGATAACTGATTAATTAGTCTTTAGGTAATGGGTCATAACCACCCTCATGAAAAGGATTACATCTCAAAATTCTTTTCATTCCGTAATATAACCCTTTAAATACTCCAAATCTTTGGATTGCTTGATAAGTATATTCGGAACACGTTGGATAATAACGGCAAGTCCTCGGTTTAAGATGGGTTAAAATCCGTCGGTAAAATATTATAAAAAGCAGGATTATACCCTTCAATGGGAACCCTCCATCTCTATTGCACTGATTTTAGGGTCTTTGATCCGGCTTTTCTGCACTTTACCAAGTATATGCGTTATTTCGAATATTATGTTAGTGAGTGAAGCCGTTTTAGCCGCACTACGAGCCACTAAAAGAATATCCTGGCTTTCAAAACCAGGAATTATGGTAGCAGAAACTGCCTCCCTCAATAGTCGCTTAATATGGTTACGCTTTACCGCATTACCAATCTTGCGACCCACACAAAAACCGAACCGATGAATCTCGAAAGAATTATGAAGAAAATAGACCACTAAATACCTACCGTAAATTGAGTGGCCTTTTTCAAAAATCTTTTGAAATTCTTCATTCTTTTTAATTACCGTAAATTTTGCCAAAAGACTTTTCACTTAGGCTGATAAGACTTTTCTGCCTTTAGCCCGTCTCCGGTTGATTACTTTCCGCCCACCGCTGGTAGCCATTCTTACCAAAAAACCATGGTCTTTCTTATATTTACGCCGGTTGGGTTGGTATGTCATCTTCATCTTAAATCACCTCGCCCCATAATTTAGGCAACAAATATTGCGATAATAATTATACTGACCAAGACGAACCTTGTCAATAGGAATATCTTTTTTAGGCAAATTTTTAAAGCCCAAAAAATCTGGGTTTTTATTTTTTATCTCTGCTCTAGCTTGCAAAACATAATCCACTTTACATGATTTATAAATTGCCAAAAGCAGTAGATTTTGTTATTATATTATCATCTTTAAAATTTATCCACAACATGTGCACGCTTTTGTGGATAAATCAAATTCTGTGGATATCTATATTTATCAATCTTGGGGCCTATTTTATTTTTTTCCTTTTTTATACTTCGAGTAGTATTGACGGGAATTTAGGCAATCTTTCCACATGTTATCCCCAAGTTATGGATAACTAGATTAAGGAGCGTTGGGGGTTAATGAGCAATTTAGACACAATTTGGGAAAAGACTCTCGAATCGATTTCACCTTTTTTAAGTAAACCTAGTTTTGAAACTTGGTTAAAACCAACCAAACCGGTATCATTGGAAGGTAACCTTTTAACTATTGAGGTGCCCAATGATTTCGCCAGGGACTGGCTCGATTCTCGTTACGCTCCTTTACTTGTCACTACACTAAAGGAATTACTTGATGATGATGTAGAATTGCGTTTTATTACTCCTGACCGTACCGAGTCACCTAATAAATCGGTTACGGCTATTCCTGCCCCAATCGTCGTTCCACAACCATCACAACTTAATCCCAAATATACTTTTGAAAGCTTTGTAGTCGGTGAGAGCAACCGTTTTGCACATGCCGCTTCTTTAGCCGTAGCTGAAGCACCTGGAAAAGCATATAATCCGCTTTTTATTTATGGTGGTGTTGGTTTAGGAAAGACTCATTTAATGCAAGCTATTGGTCAATTTGTATTAAAAAATCATTCTGAATATCGCGTGGTTTATGTTTCATCGGAAAAATTTACTAATGAATTAATCAATGCCATCCGGTTTAATCGTACCCCTCAATTTCGGGACACCTACCGGACAGTGGATTTATTATTAGTCGACGATATCCAATTTTTTGCCGGCAAAGAGAGCACTCAGGAAGAATTTTTTCATACTTTTAATTCACTATATGAATCGGGTAAACAAATTATTATCTCAAGCGATAGACCTCCAAAAGAAATTCCTACTTTAGAAGATCGCTTACGGTCACGCTTTGAATGGGGTCTGATTACGGATATTCAAGCTCCAAATCTAGAGACCCGTATCGCAATTTTAAGGAAAAAAGCTGCCACGGAAGGATGGCATCTACCCAATGATGTAATGGTAAATATCGCCGATCAAATTAATTCAAATATTCGGGAATTAGAAGGAGCATTAATCCGGATTATCGCCTATGCGTCCTTTCATAATAAACAAATTTCATTGGAACTTGCCAACGAAGTTTTAAAGGACGTACTCTCTTCTTCAAAAGCCAAACGTTTAACCATACCTCTAATCCAACAGGCTGTTAGCGAGTTTTATAATATTGAAATAGAGGATCTAAAAGCTCAACGCCGCACTAAGAACGTAACTTTGCCGCGTCAGATTGCTATGTATATTGTTCGCGAACTCACCGATTACTCGTTACCGAAAATCGGTGACGAATTTGGTGGACGCGACCATTCAACCGTGATTCACGCCTGTGACAAAATTCAAGAGTTAATTAAAAATGATCCGGAGACGGATCGGATTATCAAGAATATTATTCACAATTTGGGTCAATAACTGTTCTTATTCCCTTGGTTATTTGTGGATAAATAATTTGCCTTGTCAAAGTTATTATGTGGATTATGTGATTTTGTAAATAACTGCGATTTTATTAACATTTTGTGATTGACATAAAAACTAGGTAGTATAAACGATTATCAGAGTTATCCACATTATCAACCGCACTACCACTACTATTATTTTATTATTTAATAGTTAAATATATATAAATATAAGAGTATTTGTTGATAGGGGGAATTTTTATGAAAATAGTTTGTCTGCAAGATGAATTAGCGCGTTTTCTACAGATTACTGCCCGCGCGTTGGCTGTAAAATCGACTTTGCCAATTTTAACTGGTATTTTTATGGAGACAAATGGTAATATATTACGATGTGTAGCAACCGATTTAGAAATCGCAATTGAAGTGAATGTTCCTAACATTCAGGTTTTCACAAACGGATCTATTGTTTTACCGGGGAAAACTTTTGTTGAGATCATCCGGCATTTACCTCCCGGTCCGGTAACCATTGAATTAGATGAAAATTCAAAAATGGTTACCATTACCAGCAAACACTCGAATTATCAATTGCCGATATTACCAGCGGAAGAATTTCCTACTTTGCCTGAATTAAAAGATGGTACGCAGATAGAAATTAGCGGTGAAGATTTAAGAGAAGCGATTCGTCAAACGATATATGCGACGTTGGCAGATGATCCTAGGCCTTTTTTATCCAGTATTTTATGGGAAGTTACCACAGGTAGGTTGCGCTTGGTGGCGACTGATGTAAATCGACTAGCAGTCAGGGATCTAAAGGTAAATGAGGATTTTCAAAAGACGGCTTTAGTTCCGGTTCATTCATTGCGGGAGATCGCTAATATTTTCGGCAGCAACAATGAAGAAAAATTAAAAATTCATATTACCGATAAATTAATATTTATTCATGGATCCGGTATCACATTTTCTTCGAGATTGGTAGAAGCTCAATTTCCCCGGTATGAACAAGTGGTACCTAAAGAATTCAACGGTACTGTTGTTATCAATAAAGATGAATTCGTTGCTGCGCTGGAACGAACGGCGTTGGTAAGTAATTCAATAAAAATTAGCATTTCGGAAAAAGGAATGATTATTACTGCCAAAGAACCGGATAAAGGGCGATCGTATGAAGAGATACCTCTTGATTTCACCGGCATAGAGATTGAAATAGGTTTTAATGGCAGGTTTTTATTAGATTTTCTTAAATCAGTTGAAGATGAAAAGATCATTTTTAAATATAATCAAGACCAGAAACCAACATTATTACAGGCTCAAGGAAAAGATGAATATTTTTATATTGTTATGCCGTTAAAATTATCGGTGTAAAATTTATTGAGGTATGTGACTTATGATAGAGACAATAGAAATTCACAGTAATTTTATCAAACTTGATCAATTATTAAAAATGGCTGGCGTGACGGGGTCTGGAAGCGAAGCAAAATTTATAATTACAGAAGGAAAGATTTTAGTAAATGAAGAAATAGAAATGCGTAGAGGACGCAAGATAATTCCAGGAGACCGGGTAGCTATTGATGATCGCCAATTTATTGTTAAAGCAGAAGGCTCTGATATTTGATGTACATAAATTACCTTGAATTACAGAGTTTTAGAAATTATCACTCCCTAAAAACAACGTTTTCGGCGCAGGTTAATATTTTTTATGGGCAAAATGCCCAGGGTAAAACCAACTTGCTGGAAGCGATTGCGCTTTTGAGTTACGGTAGGTCTTTTCGTACCAAAAAAGAGGAAGAGTTAATTCAATGGGGTAAAGATGCCTGTTATTTACAAGCAAAATTTGAATTGGAGGAATATCCTTTTCAGGTTGAAATTGGAATCAGTCCAAAAGAAAAACGGTTAAAGCTTGATGGACAACCTGCCAAAAACAGTGAAATCTTCGGAAAAATCCCAATTATCACTTTTGCTCCGGACGATCTTCAATTAATCAAAGGGGGGCCCCAATTTCGCCGGGATTTTATCGATTTATATTTGGCACTTATTGAACCAAAATATCGTTTTATTTATTATAACTATTACAAAGTCCTGCAACAAAGAAATCGTCTATTAAAGGCCGGCGTCCATAATCCGAACGAATTGGAAGTATGGAATGAGCAATTGATTGAAAAGGGATCCAAGGTTATCAAATATCGTTTACAGTTTATTGAGGACGTTAAATCCTTTATTGCCGATGCACAATATCAAATTAGCGGGACTCATGAGCTTTTAACTTTAGAATATCTTGGTTTTAAAGGGTCTGTTTTAAAGGGGATGCCGGAAGAAGAAATTCAAATTCGTTTTCGTGAGGAATTACAGCAAGTTAAAAATAATGAACTTGAAAGAGGAATTACTTTAATCGGTCCGAACCGTGACGATCTGAGATTGACGATTGGGGATGCAATCGATCTTCGAATTTATGGTTCTCAAGGACAGCAGCGTACGGCCGCTTTGGCTTTAAAATTAGGATTAATTGATAAAATAAAGAATATTCGAGGTCAATACCCTATTTTATTGTTGGATGATGTAATGTCGGAATTTGATGATCAGCGAAAGCAACAGTTATTAAAGGTATTGTTAGCTTCCGCTCAAACTTTTCTGACTTCAACCAGTAAAAGTGACTTCCCAATTATTAATGAGGAGGCATATTTTTATGAAGTGGCTGAAGGAGCAATGAATCGTGTCCAATAGTGCTTCTTTTGTATCGATTGTTGAAAAATACTTTTATCGTAACGGCGGTTGGGTAAGGTTAAAAGGAGAGTTGACCGTATATTACTGGCCGCGAATTGCCGGGGTTGAAATCGCTAAAAAAGTGCAAGCCATCCGTTACCGGGATGGATATTTATATTTACAAACGGAAATTCCGGCTTTGGCACAACAAATTTTATTAATGATTCCCAGTTTTCTGGAGAGATACCAAAAGGTTGTCGGGAAAAAAGTTTTACGAGGAATTAAAGTAAAAGTAGGTTCCATCAAACATGAACCGGATCCTGACCCGCCACCCAACCTAACATTGGATCAATCGGAGCTACAGGAGATCGCTAGCTGTAAAAGTGAGATTTGCGATCCCGAACTAGCGACCAAATTTGGCGAGTTTATGCAAAAAGCCTATGTTATTACTAAAAATCAAAAAGCTGTCGGCGGCAGGGCTTGTATGTCTTGTGGGGTGATCATTGATGCGGCTTTTGATTATTGTCCCTGTTGTGAACAGAAGGTCAATGAAGAGATTAACGCTTTTCTTCAATATCAACAAAAAATCAATCCGGAATTAAAAGATCACGATCCAAGTAAAATGGCGGGGTTAAGTCATTTACGGATTAAAAATTCCAATGAATAATCTTACAAGTAAGTCTCTTCACGGTTGTGAGTAATTGAGTCAATTACAAAAGGAGGAAAATTAATGTTTGTTCATCTGGGTGGTGAGATATTAATCAATTCCAAGTGCATTGTAGCGATTATTAAAGCGGATAATACAATGGGAGCGAGTAGTACCAAAGAATTCTTAAAAACAGCCCAAGAAGAAGGATTTATCCAAAAAATTGGTAAAGAATATACTTCAATCGTAATTACGGATCGGACGATTTATTTATCCCCGATCTCAACACAGACGCTAAAAAAAAGGGCCGGATTCATTGAGGATTTGGAGACCAACATGTATGAAGAAGGAGTTTCTTGATGGATCAAGAAGTTGATAAAGAAAAAAACGGCAGCTCTGAATACAATGCCAGTCAGATTCAAGTATTAGAAGGATTAGAAGCGGTACGTCGAAGGCCTAGTATGTACATCGGTAGTACTTGTATCAAGGGTCTACACCATTTGGTTTATGAAGTAGTTGATAACAGTATCGATGAGGCATTAGCAGGCTACTGCGACCGGATCCTGGTTTCCTTAAATGACGATGGTTCGGTAACTGTAGAAGATAACGGCCGTGGTATACCGGTGGATATTCAGCCTCAAATAAAAAAATCAGCTTTGGAAGTGGTGCTGACAATTCTTCATGCCGGAGGTAAATTTGGCGGTGAAGGGTATAAAGTATCCGGCGGTCTTCATGGGGTGGGTGTTTCGGTGGTGAATGCCCTTGCTGAGACCTTGGAAGTTTGGGTTAAGAAAGACGGTAATCTTTATTACCAATGTTATCATAAGGGAATTCCTGTTGAATCGGTGAAAGTTATTGGGCAGGCCGAGGGTAGCGGGACTACAATCAAATTCAAAGCCGACCCGGAGATCTTCGAAACTGTCGATTTTAGCTTTGAGTACTTGACCCATCGTTTCCGGGAATTGGCCTTTTTAAACCGGGGTGTCAAGATTATTCTAGCTGATGAGAAAGGCAATAAAGAGCAGATTTTTCAATACAACGGCGGAATCATCTCATTTATCGAGCATCTTAATAAAACGAAGGATCCGGTTCATAAAGAAATTATCTATATTCATAAAAAAGTTGAAGATACCGAGGTTGAAGTAGCGGTTCAATATAACGATAGTTATGTTGAGAGCGTTTTTTCTTTCGCCAATAATATCAATACCCATGAAGGCGGTACCCATCTTTCAGGGTTTCGGTCCGCTTTAACTAGGACTTTAAATGATTATGCCCGGAAGGCAAATTTAATCAAAGAGAATGAAACCAGTCTTTCCGGCGATGATGTCCGGGAAGGTCTGACTGCAGTGGTAAGTGCAAAACTCCGGAATCCTCAATTTGAGGGGCAGACCAAGACCAAATTGGGTAATAGTGACATGCGCGGTTTAGTAGAGACTGTCGTCAATGAGGGCTTAACCGAATTTCTAGAGGAGCATCCGGCGGCCGGAAAAAGAATTATTGAAAAATGTCTCTTAGCATCTAAAGCCCGTGATGCTGCCCGCAAGGCCAAAGAGCTGACCCGCAGGAAAAGTGCGTTGGATGTTGGATCTTTACCGGGGAAATTAGCGGATTGTTCATTTAAAGAGCCGGAGCTTTCCGAGCTATATTTGGTGGAGGGCGATTCGGCCGGTGGTTCGGCTAAACAAGGTCGGGACCGGCGCTTTCAAGCCATCTTGCCTTTACGTGGCAAAATTCTCAATGTGGAAAAGGCTAGTTTAGATAGGGTTTTAAATAACGAAGAGATTAAAGCGATGATTACTGCACTGGGAACCGGTTTTGGGGAAGATTTTGATATTTCCAAGTTGAGATATCATAAGATAATTACCATGACCGATGCCGATGTTGATGGCGCTCACATCCGTACCCTGTTGTTGACCTTTTTTTACCGGTTCATGACTCCGTTGGTAGAGAATGGCTATGTATATATTGCACAGCCTCCGCTGTATCAGGTTAAACAAAATAAAAACGAGCATTATGCCTATTCGGATAAGGAACTGGAAGGATTATTGGCTCAAATCGGGCGGCAAGGAATCACGGTCCAACGTTACAAAGGCTTAGGAGAAATGAACGCCGAGCAGTTATGGGAGACTACAATGAATCCTGAAGGCAGGACTGTTCTCAGGGTGACCATGGAGGACGCAGTTTTAGCCGATGAAACCTTCTCAATGTTGATGGGGGATAAAGTTGAACCGCGCAAGGAATATATTTTGGCTCATGCGAAGGAAGTTCGAAATTTGGATGTCTAAAAGCTATCAGTTAATAAATAGCGAAGAGCGGACAGCATTGCAACCGACAGGTCGGGGAAAGAGACCAACTCTTTGGAAGTCGTTACGTCGTTACTCTGCAAGCTACCGTTGTTTTTTATTTTTATATAATTCCTGGTCCGCTTGGTCTAATAATTCATCGAGATGAGCGGCTTGTTCCGGAAAGGATACGATACCGAAAGAGATGGAAAGGCCTTTTTGGGGGAAACATTCTTCGCCGGGAAAAGGATATGCTGGGATTTGCTCTTGGATTTGCTTAACTA
>WSSedL1CaDRAFT_10000429_pt1 | contig 29791 bp, 24 predicted proteins | sample WetSurSL1Cattail_FD_9464 | JGI IMG/M metagenome (IMG submission 9464)
TATACGTCACTATCGGCTTGTAAAACAACATGCAAAATAACACTATCGTATGCTTTATCCTGCTGATGATTGTGTTTATTCCATTCGGAAGAAGCCGTGTGAATTTCCACATTTCCAGCCCAAAGCGTATCACCAATCTTTATTTTTGCATTAAAGAAATCAGGTCCGGCATCTGTGTTGATTCTACCAACATCAATAATCTCTACCCGCTCACCGTCGGTTGTTTTAATGCCTTGCGAAACAAATAATTTATTCTGCCAAACATAATGTAGGATCGACTCTTTCATCAGCAACAGTATTAAAGAAAAAGATTATTTTAAGTCATAACACTCCGTAAGTATAGCCCTGACTATTCCAATATTCAATGGCTATTGGTAAAACAGCTAACATATTATCCTTAGCCTTTATCGAATCGTGAAAAACAATTATAGACCCGTTACGAGAGTAATGTTTTATATTTCTTAATATGCTTTCCTTACTCAACTTACGATCATAATCATAGGTAATCAAATCCCACATGATTATCTCATACTTTGGTTGAAGCCGCTTTAACTGGCTTCTTTTAATACGTCCGTAAGGTGGGCGAAACAACTCACTATCTATATATTCTGCAGCTTTTTCAACATTAGCTACATACTCATCTTCTGAAAACGAGAAACCTTTAATATGATTAAACGTATGATTTCCGGTTTTGTGCCCCCTTCTTAGTACTTCGGCATACACTTCCGGATGCTTCCGGACATTGTCACCTACACAAAAGAAAGTTGCCTTTATATTACGTTTATCTAATAAATCCAATACTAATGGAGTTACCTCTGGCACTGGTCCGTCATCGAAAGTTATGTAAATAACTTTCGATGACGAATCTCTACGCCATGTAAGTTTTCCTAAAAGAGGACGAAGTAAATCTGGAACCTGAATGCTCATTTACATCTGTACTCTTTTTGTGTACTCAATATAACGAGGTAAATACTTATTGACAACAACTTTTTGTTTTGCCTGATCGCAAATACGCAAAACCTGATTCAACACAGCCATATTATGACCGATCCGGTTTGATACACTATTGCGTTGAGCAACATCTAAGCTTAAATACCAATCAAGATATTCAACACAATCTTTAGCCACAGCATCCATAATGGCATTACCTTTTGCTGTTTCGTGTAGCTTGTAATAAGAGTCAGCTAACTGGGTAGAGACATAATCGTGACGAACCGTTGTTCCCGGAATTACTTTATTACAATAATCTAAAGCCTTTTTAGCTCTCACAACATCACCCTTAGCCATCAAAGCTCCAATCAATTGAGAGAACATCATACGGTGAGTATGACACATCCGCAATATATTTTCGTCGAGATATACTTTCGGATTATCAATGCCTCCGTATTTAAATTTATTCATCAGGTTGTCATACATTTCGTCGACGTTTACGCTCGATCCCTTACCTTTTACCCCGATTGGCATAATCTGATAAGCCAAACCGGTTAATTCAAAGTGATCGTTAAGACCTAAGTAATAATCATCTCCGACAGTTACTGCAAAATAAATCGGACGTTTCCATTTATTTTCTTTCAACAATTCGAGAATCATCAACTCACTTTTGGTAAGTCTCTTTTTCAAATCAATATTGATCTGCGGAATAATCTCAGAAGCTCTGGAAGCCGGCAGTGTTCCTGATTTGATGACTTCCTGAGCATCAATAGGTAAAAATAGCTGCTTGGTTGGTATAAAGGCTTCACCTTTCATCTTCGTAGAAGAATCCGAGCTTAATACAAAATCAAAAGCGGTTTTTATATCTAAAGGTTTTTGAAGTAAATCTTCAACCCACAGTACTTCATTTTTACCCGCTACATAATCTTTCGGTTGCCATGAAATTGGTAGAGGAGCAGATTTGTATGCAGCCCGTTGCATCTGACCAATATACCAGTCGGTTTGCAGGTAGCTCAGGTTACAAACACGTTTGTCTGTGCCAAGTCCTTCTACTTCCTGATTATACCAGAGAGGGAAAGTATCATTATCCCCGTTAGTGAAAATAATTGCATTAGGCTTACATGATTTAAGATAGTTTGCACCAAAATCGCGACAAGTATAACGTTCGCTGCGATCATGATCATCCCAGTTTTGTTGTGCCATTAAAGCCGGAACTCCCAAGCACGCAATAGTTGCAACAACTGCTGTGACTGTTTTGGGTATTTTTGGCAGGTATTTATCCAATGCTTTAATGACGCCCAATACTCCGAAACCAATCCAAATACAGAAGGCATAGAATGATCCGGCATAAGCATAATCCCGCTCACGCGGTTGATAAGGTGTCTGATTTAAATAAATTACAATTGCAATACCTGTAAGAAGGAATAAGAGCATTATCAACCAGAAACCTTCAACTCCACGCTTGTCTCCATAAATCAAAAACAACATTCCTATTATACCCAGCAATAAAGGCAGCATAAAATAGGTATTGTGCCCTTTGTTATCTCTCAGTTCCGACGGTAGGTTTTTCTGATCACCCACCAACATATTATCAATAAATCCGATACCGGTGATCCAGTTACCACGGTCAATTTCTCCATAACCCTGAATATCATTTTGCCTACCGCTGAAATTCCACATGAAATAGCGCCAGTACATGAAATTCACCTGATAGTCGAAAAAGAAGCGCATATTTTCTATAAACGTAGGCTTAATATCGCTCTTTTGCTGACCACAATATTCATAGTTTATGGTTTCTCCGGTTATTTTACCCCAGTCTTTATAGGCCTGAATATGCGAATCCACATTACTGTACATGCGGGGAAAGAACATATTAAAACGTTCGTCCATTACATAATCGGTTTTATAACCCGTCACAATATACTCATCTTTATCGTTGGCAGAGGTTTTAGGTTTTTGCCCGTAAGTAGGAGCTCCCTGATTTTGTTCGGGAACACACATATTACCGTCAACCTTAAGTTTTACAGGAGCATTAAAGCAAGCACCATACAGGAGTGGAGTATCGCCATATTGCTCACGATTCAGATAGTATTTCAACGAGAAAACGTTATCCGGATTATTTTGATCCATAGTAGGATTACCCGAAGAACGAATTACGATAACTGCATAAGAAGAATAACCAATGAGTACCATTGTTACCATAAGCACGATGGTATTCAACCAACGAGGATTAATCTTAGCCCGTATATAATAGAAAAATCCACACAGAGCAGCAATGATCAGAACCCCTAAAACAACATGATTTCCAAAAAACGGAATACCGGCAATGGCAATAGATAATATAAACGATATGACCATACGCAATTTACTCTTATCGGCATTCGATTCATAAACCGCCCACGCAAGAATTGCAATAGTCAACACAATATACACAAACAAACCTGTATTAAAGCCGAACCCAAGTTCATTGACAAACAATAGTTCGAACCAACCGGCAACTTCAACAAAACCCGGAATTACGCCATACAGAACTACAGCAAGAATCACTATTCCGGCAATCAGAGCCAGAATAATGCCTTTGGTCGTAGGTGTGTATTTTTTGAAATAATAAACCAAAACCAGTACAGGGATGGCAAGTAAGTTCAGAATGTGAACCCCGATGGACAATCCCATCATATAAGCGATAAAAATCAACCACCGATCTGAACCTGTTTCGTCAGCTACATCTTCCCATTTAAGGATAAGCCAAAACACCAAAGCAGTAAACAAAGACGAGAAGCCATAAACTTCAGCTTCGACTGCCGAAAACCAAAACGTGTCCGAATACGTATAAGCCAGTGCACCTACAAGTCCTGCCCCAATAATTCCCAGAATGTTAGCAGTAGTGTAATCTTTATCCGATTTAATAACAACTTTACGAGCCAGATGTGTAATTGTCCAAAACAGGAACAAAATTGTAAAGGCGCTACACAAGGCAGTCAATGAGTTTACCATAATGGCTACATGACTGGTATCTTTAGCAAACAAGGAGAAGAAATGCCCTATAAGCATAAAAAATGGAGCTCCCGGTGGGTGACCTACATCTAACTTAAATGCAGAGGAAATAAACTCCGGGCAATCCCAAAAGCTCGCTGTAGGCTCCATGGTAAGTAAATACGTCAGAGCGGCAATGGCAAAAGCAACCCATCCGAAGACGTTGTTAAATAATTTAAATCGTTTCATGAATGCTAATTATAATTAGTTGTTTATTATTCAAAGTTTATGGATTATCTTTTAAAACTTTTTACATCTGAAAAAACGCTCAAAGATACAAAAAAAATCAGTTCGATTTAGAACTTAATTTCTTTTTAGTTAAGATTAAAATAACTACACTTTATTACAAGATTACAGGCTGTTCTTCCTGAAAGACATCGGGCATGTGTTTCTCAGAAACAAATATCATTAAGCGTTTTATATTGCAAATGTGCTTTCAGAAAGCAAAACTGCTACAAGAGGTTCGAAAACCTATTGTAGCAGCAAAGAGAAAAGTACAGATTGAACTCTGTTATTTTCAGATACGGAGTTTCTTAGAATAAGCTATATAATGCGGAAGGTATTTATTAACGAGGGTCTTTTGTTTTGCTTCGTCGCAAATATGAAGCAATTGATAAAGCATGCTAATCCGATCGCCAATCCTATCCGCGACACTGCTTTGCTTATCAGCATCCAGCGCGAGATACCAATCGAGATATTCCACACAGTCTTTTGCCACAGCCTCCATTATAGCATTACATAAAAAGCCAATACATAAAAGCCAGATAAATAAACAGCCCGTTGAAAGAACAGTTTACAACTTTAAAACGGAATAAAAAGTCCGAATAATTTTCGCTCTACGATTCGATTCGATCGAAAGCCTAAGTTCGATCCAATCGAAAGCCTCGGTTCGATTAGGTCTAAAGCCCCGATTCGAACGAGTCGAACCGATAGGTGTCAACCGATCGAATAGAGCTATACAAATCCACGCCCCACCAGGTGGGTTGCACCCGCACCCATCTTAATCCTCCGCTTGACATCACGTCACAAACAGAGCTGCAATTTATTTTTGATTTAAAACAGTTCCGTTAAAAATCAATTTGCCTAAAAAAAACACATTTACATGCATAAAAGGGGACCTATTACAAATTGAAATTATATCCGTACAAAAGTAAAAGAGTAGTCATATAAAGAATAAAAAATGTAGGAATTAGAAAGCGAAAATTCATCTTTCAAATAGCCTTATAAAAACTTGGAAAACACATAATTAATTGTACGGTTGGATTTGGCATTAAGATATTGCCCCTGTAAAATATTATTCATACATTTGTCCGGAAAACAGAATTAAATCAAGCTCGTATGGACTCTATTTCATCATTTGCAGAACTGACCGCACACCTTAAAAGCATAAACTGCCGCAAACGTATGGCTGTTGCAAATGCCGTTGACACACATACATTAGATGCTGTATTACACGCAGTGGAGATGGGAATTATAGAGGCTTTTTTAATTGGCGACGTAGCGTCCATTGAATCGCCCCATCTGTTCGAACACAATCTCTCGCCTTTTATTCATATCATCGACATTCCCGATATTCAGCTTGCCACTCTGGAAGCTGTGCGAATGGTAAAAAGTGGAGAAGCAGACATTTTGATGAAAGGATTGGTAAATACCGATGTTTTATTACGCGCCATCCTCGACAAAGAAAAAGGGTTATTACCTCCAGGTAACATATTGACTTATAATGCAGCTCTACAAATTCCGACTTATCACAAACTGGTTTTCTTTGCCGATCCGGTAGTTATTCCATCACCCAACATCACCCAGCGTATTGCCATGATAAAGTATGCCATTGCTTCGGCTTACAAATTCGGCATCAGCAAACCCAAAGTGGCTTTGATTCATGCTACCGAAGTTGCCAATCCAAAGATTCACTACATGCAGGATTATCTGGATATTATGCAAATGTGGCGCAATGGAGAGTTTGGCGACGTCATCATGGATGGTCCTTTAGACATATTTCTGGCCCTTGACAAGGAGCGTGGAAGTATAAAAAATGTACCTACACCGGTTCTTGGCGATGCCGACATTCTTATTTTCCCAAACTTCGAATGTGCCAATTGCTTTTACAAAGGATTGTCACTTTTTGCGGGTGCACAAATGGGTGGTTTATTGCAAGGAACCGAAAAACCGGTGGTCCTTACGTCGCGAAGCGAAAGTATTGACTCCAAGTTCTACAGCATTGCCATAGCTTGTTTGCTTGGCTAACATTACAAAGTAGCAGCCTTTCACTGGTTGTTAGCCAACAGGCTATCAACCATTTTTTTTGCAGCGCGCTCGGCAGCGCCGGGCTCACCCAATGTCTTCTTTATCTGCGAAAAGTTATTCAACATAGCTTCACGATAATCTTTGTCATTCAGGATGTTTCCCAATTCCGCTACTATATTATCCACCGTAAACAGATGCGCCAGCAATTCTTTCACCACCTGCTTTTCGGCCACGATATTAACCAGCGATACAAACTTGGTGCGCACTACAATTTCTTTTACCAGATAACCTAGTCTGCCACAAGGAACATGATATACAACAACTTCAGGAGTACCTACCAGTGCCGTTTCCAGCGTTGCCGTTCCGGAATTTACAACAGCCGCCTGCGCTTGCTGTAACAGTTCGTAAGTTTTGCCAAACACCACCGAAACCGATTTTTCATTTAGAATATGCCTGTATAATTCGGCATCAATTCCGGGAGCACCCGCAATGACCACCTGATGATCAGAAAAACGCAAACCCGCTTCAATCATTCGGGGCAAACATCCTAAAATCTCCTGCTTCCTGCTACCGGCAAGTATGGCAATAATCGGTTTCTGAGGCAAATTATTCTCAACACAGAAGTCGGTAAAAGTTTGTTGCTGGTTAGGACGTGTACAAACCGAGTCCACTGTCGGATTTCCGACATAGTCCACGCGGTAGTCATGTCGCGCATAAAAAGCAGTTTCAAATGGGAAAATAGTAAACATCTTATCCACATACCGCTTAATCTCTTTGATTCGAAATTCTTTCCATGCCCAGATCTTTGGGGATATATAATAGTAAATCTTCGCATTCAGATTTTCTTTTACAAAACGGGCTATGCGCAAATTAAAACTCGGATAATCAACCAGAATCAACACATCCGGCTTAAAATCCACGATCGCTTTTTTACAATCGCTCAAATTGCGCAACACCGTTTTAGCATTTCTAAGCACCGCAACAATACCCATGAAAGCCATTTGTCGGTAGTGCTTAATCATTCGTCCACCCTGAGCCTGCATCAAATCGCCACCAAGAAAACAAAACTCGGCCTCTTTGTCTACTTTCCGAAGCTCCCTCATCAAATTGGAGGCATGCAAATCACCCGAAGCCTCACCGGCAATGATAAAATAACGCATATTGGATTGATTAGTTGATTGTTGATTGGTTAACTAGTTAATTGATTGGTTAATCTATTTGTACTCTCCGACTTACTACCTACTACCTACTACTTGCTACCTACTACCTACTACCTACTACTTGCTACCTACTACCTACTACTTGCTACTTACCGCTTACTGCTATTTAAAGCATAAAAATACTACCAATAAAGTACGGCATTGCACCTAATAGTACTCCGGTGGCTATTTTGAAACGATCTGATTTGTAAAATATAAATACAAGTACCAAATTTGGCATTACCGAGAGTAAAAGTAATTTACCCAACAAAATACCCGGATAAAGTTGCTTTATTGTTTCAAAAAAGGATAAATCTGCAGGATAAAAACGATTCAAATACACCCACATAAACAGGAGCGGAAGTATTAAGCCGGGAATAAGTCCGTACAGGAAGTGATTGAAACGAGCCATCGCTTAATAAATACTTGTATAAGACATAAACTATTTATCACATTAGAGTTTCCACTTTCCAATAGCCTCAATAGCCTGATAAGCCGTCAAATCTATCTTTGTTGGAACAACAGAAACAAAGCCATGTTCCAATGCCCATTCATCCGTATCTTCCGATGTTGGTTCGTGGTTTTCAAAACTACCAGTCAACCAATAATAAGCCCTTCCATGCGGGTCAGTACGCTTTTCAAATTCCTTAGTCCAACGACCATCACATTGACGTACCACCCGAATTCCGTTTATCTCACCCATGGGTGCATTTACATTCAAACAAGTAGCATGAGGTAATCCGTTTTTCAAAGCCTCTCTGGTTATTTGCAAAATAAACGGTTCAAAAGAACTAAAATCAGCATTCAAAGAATAATCGCACAGAGAAAAACCGATTGATAAAATTCCATTTTCACAACCTTCAAGCACAGCACCCATCGTTCCCGAATAAATTACATTGATAGCCGAGTTAGAACCGTGGTTAATTCCTGACACTAACAAATCAGGTGGCGTATCAAATATCTCATTCAATGCCAGTTTAACGCAGTCGGTTGGTGTGCCCGTGCAGCTATATCGGACAAGTCCCTCTCTTTCTTCCAGTAATTTTAAACGGATAGGATGAGTTACTGTCAATGCATTCGACTGAGCGGAGCGTGGTCCGTCGGGAGCAACTACTACTACATCGCCAATTTGAGTCATAAGCGCAGTCAGCACTCCTATTCCTTTTGCATCGGCACCATCATCATTCGTAATTAAAATCAAAGGCCTTTTTAATTCAGATTTCATAATTTATCATACAATTTATTCAACAAAATTGCACTACTTTCTTATTTTCCTAACTGTTGCAGATAAGAAAACAGCACTCAACAAAACAAAATAAAGCACATCACGGGAATCTATCACACCGCGGCTCATAGATTTATAATGAGAATCAATTCCCAGAATCTCAAGGAATTGAATTGACCGACCAGAAGTAAAAAAGCCGGCTAATACCTCGAAACCATAATAGAAGAAGAAAGAAAGTACTACAGCCACAACAAACGAAATGATTTGATTGTTTGAAAGGGATGACGAAAAAGTGCCAATAGCCACATAAACAGCTGCCAGAAAAAACAATCCTATAAACGATCCCCAAAACGCACCCGAATCAACATTGCCTACCGGCTCAGCCAAATAAGAAACGGAGAAATAATACAGCAGGGTAGGTACTAATGCAAGTGTCACCAATACGGCCCCCGATAAGTATTTACCCACTACAATCTGAAACTTACTCAAAGGTTTTGTTACCAACAACTCCCAGGTTCCTGTTTGCTTTTCTTCTGCAAAAAAACGCATGGTGACGGCAGGACATAAGAATAAAAACAACCAAGGTGCCAGATAAAAGAGTCCGTCGACATTTGCATAACCACTATCCAGAATATTATATTCTCCTGGAATAATCCACAGAAGCAGACCGCTTAATATCAAAAATATCCCAATAACAATATAGCCTGTCGCATTACTAAAAAAAGTATGTAACTCTTTTTTAAATATAGAAAACATTTTTTATTACTCAATAGGTTAGTATTTATTGCTACATTTGCACTGTATTAAAAAGTGCAAACAACGGTAGTTAGTGCTACTTCAGTATCGCAAAACGTCGCAGAAAAATCATTAATTCACTCGCTCCATTTATGCTGTCAAAGGTAGCCAAAAAAATTGAATGGAATATGACAATTCATCTTGCTTTTATAAACAAGATATCCTTTCTCCTTACATTCCTTTTTTTTTCAACTGCATTACAAGCACAAACAGCCAATCAATACAGCATCAAGCTTGAAGGTATTTATGGCAATATCTTAGGCCATGATCAGCATGTGAAAGAGCTTATCAAAGATCCGGTTGTCGGAGGCGAATTATCTATTGAATTCCAAACGACGGGCAACAAGCCCTGGCATCAGTTCAATGCTTTTCCTATTGTCGGAGTAGCCGCAGTTTGGCTTAACCTAGGCAATCCGCAAAAGCTGGGTAATGCGCTGGCCCTTTATCCTTATATCAGTTTTCCACTAATAAGGACAAATCATTTCAAACTGAATTTAAAAGCCGGTGCCGGAGTGAGCTACCTCAGTAAAACCTACTACAACACGAATAAAGATACACTCGGCAACACCTTGCCTTCATTAACAGGAACTAATGGAGCCATCGGATCATCTATAAATGTCTATTTCTCAGGAGGTGGAAGTCTGGAGATTCCAATTGCAAAAGGATTCAGTTTAATGGCCGAATACACATGGAATCACATGTCGAACGGGAGTGTCGTTGCTCCGAATTCAGGCTTAAACTTGCTGAATGCATTCGTTGGATTTAAGTATTGTCTGAATTATAAAAACGCTCGGAAACCAACAAAACGCTATATCGAAAATATTTCCCGAAAATTTAGTTTGGAACTTATTGCAGCAGGTGGCGTAAGACAGTTGTACTACAAAGACAATAAAACTTATCCGATCGGTTCTCTCTCCTTGGGACTTTACAGGCCTCTAAGCAATTCTTATCGTATGGGAATAGGAGTGGACGCTTTTTACGACGGAGTATACGATGGAAAAACGCTTCTTGAACGGACTTATATAACCACAAATGAATTAAAAAACAAAATCAGGGTAGGTGCTTCATGGCAACATGAGATTCTACTAGGACGCTTAACTGCAGGGTTTGGGTTCGGGCTATATCTTTATGATCCTCTGAAAAATCTTTCACCCTATAATGTTGCAAAAAACAAAACACTACATAAACCTTTGATTTATGATTATAAGATAGAAAACGAAGATGGTTGGCTATATACGCGGGGTGCTTTGAAATACAGTCTGAGTAAACATTACTTTTTCTCCATAGGGCTGAAAACTCACCTCCAAAAGGCTGAATTCATTGAATGGGGATTAGGGTACAAATTTTAAGTTTATAAGGAATCAACCAGCAGCGGTATTTCATCTTCATCAATCCCGTTAGCAATCAAATAGGACTTATCACTATTAAACTGTTCCATAAAAACATCCAAATTATCTTGCTGTAAGTTCAGACTCTGCTTATAAAACTCTATTGCTTCTGTAATTTTACGTTGACACCAAGCTACATGTCCTGCATTCAAATAATCCTGAGCATTTGGTTCTCTTTCAATCAATTTAGACGAATAGTATTCGGCTTGTTGTATATTTCCAGCAATAAATGAACACCACGAAATTGCCCTCCACACCTTAATATTTTCATCTTCGAGGGCATCAAGTCTGAAATAAATACTTAAAGCTTCTTTGAATTTTTTCAATTCCACAAAGCAATGCCCAATTTGCATCAAAATATATGATTGATTAGGCTTTAGATACTCGGCATGTTGATAATACTCCAATGCTTTTTGAAAGTTTCCCGATAAGCGATAGCAAAATGCCATTTTTTTTATCGTCCAAATATCATCCGGCTGAATCAGATCCGCCTTCAAATAAGCATCTAAAGCTTTGGAAAACTGAGATGTTTGTTGATACAGATAACCTATTTTCTGATAAAGAGCTGCTGTTGCAGTGGAACTTAGCTGAATATCTTCGAACAGTTCCAACGCCTGTGAATAATGGTTCTTTAAAAAATAATATTCAGCAATATTGGATTTAAACTCATTATCAGTAGCAAGGATACCGAATAAATAAGAACGGTGCATAAAAAGCGAAAAAGTAAACATATCAGAGAAATCAGCACGTTCAGGATTAAGCTTAAAAAATCGGAATAAATCCTGAACATATTGCTTCGAAATATTTTTAGATACAGAGCCCGGAGTCAATATTGCCTCATCTTTGGACATTTCATCCAACTGTTCGGCTTCCATCTTAAATGATTGCTTTAGCATGCCACGCTGCGATTCAGGCATTTGAAGTATGCTCAAACAAAATGAATACTTGTCTGAATTACACATCAGGTTATTGCCCATGAACGCCGTCAACAAACTTTTATCATTGGTTACAAACAACTCATTTACTTCAGAATAATGAGGATCAAATGGTAAAAACCAATGAGAGAACTCAGAAAAGAACGGAAAACTTTTAAGCAAAGAGAAAGTACTCATATACACATCAGCGCCTTCCATTTGCAATTCGCTCAATTCTTTTAATTTATCGGAGACACCACTTTTGTCAAGCATTTCCTGCCATTCCGGATTTTCTTCATTCCATTCATCAGTAGCTAACAAACTGTCTGGATCCATTTTATCTTTAAGCATTGGGCTGATTTTCATCACTTCCGGTAGAATTTCTTCCTGCATTTTCCGCGTGATCTTTTCCGTCTCCACCGTAGCAATTATCTGAATAATAATATTCTGAAAATTTTCTACAATATGATTATCATCAGCCAGTAGCACCAATCTGTTTCGCACCGACGGAAAATAGGGTAAAAAACGGTTATATTTTGCCAGCACAAAGCATAAACCAACCAAGGCACGCTGCCTTACTTGCTGATTGGCAACCAGGCAAGCATCAAAAAGCAGAGCCAACTTACTTTCGTCGAACATTCGCCAAAGGTTAAGCGTAAGTGCCGAAATAGCTATTGACTTTTCGTTAGTTCCCAAGTATTCATCACCTATCAACTGATTGAACAGCACTTTTTCTTCGGCACGGTAGATAGTTGTTAACCAAAACAGGCCAAACAATTCAACCAATAATGATTCATAGTTTGTCCGTAGGCGTTTCAATTCGGTGTCATGATTTCCATCGTCGCTTTTCAGCAATTCGGATTGGCTATAGAAATATTGTATGGCTGTAAATAATTCAGGAGCGGAATTGTGTCGTTTAGTATGGGGAAAATATCGTTTTTGAGCATATTCAAAGTTAGACGAATTGCGCATCAGCAGCTCTTCTCTTAATTCCGAATTCAGTACAAACATTTTTGCCACCAGCTTATTATATACCGATTTTCGCTGAGGATCGTCTACACCCGAAACGTAATATTGGAGTAAATAGCTATAATTTTGTTGCAAATCTGCCAACCTGTCAGAATAATCGCCAAGCTGCAACTCATTGACCAATTCTTCGGTTTTACCAAAAGCATTCTTGATTTTTCGTAAAGCCAAAAAGTGCAATGAAGATTTATAGGTAGCCTGAATCTGAGAAGTATTCATATATTTAGACAGTTAGTTGGTAAAGAATCACTGAGAAGCAATGAAAAAAACTATTTAATACAAAAAACGTTCCAACAAGGACAAATCAAAAAAAAGACAGTAGCAACTTCGGCAAACCATGATGCTCTTAGCCCATTTTACTTATTTTTATAAGTTGCTCTTCATCAATGATTTTGAGTTTACGACCATCCATAGCTATAATATGGTCGTTTACAAAGTTGGAAAGCGTACGAATAGCATTGGAAGTTGTCATATTAGAAAGATTAGCCAAATCTTCACGGGAAAGGTAAATACTAATAGTGGCTCCGTCCTCCTCCAGACCATAATTTTTTCGTAAAATCAAAAGAGCTTCAGCTAAACGGCCACGGATGTGCTTCTGCGTTAAGTTTACTGTACGCGCATCAGACGCTCCAAGGTCAGTAGCCATTTCTTCAAGAAAACGATAGCAAAAAGCATTATTATGCCGGAGTATCGACAAAAATGTTGCTGCTTTAAGCATATAAACGGTGGATGCCTCAAAAGCCGTTACAGTCGTATTGTATGTTTCATTGGCAATAATTGCCCGATAACCGAAATGTTCACCGGGCTTAAGCATTCGAATAATTTGCGAACGACTTCCGACACCTTCTTTAAAGACCTTGACCTTACCGCTAGCCAATATCATCATGTGTGTAGGCTGTTCACCTTCACAATGGATCATTTCATTTTTCTTGAAATAATGAACGGTGTAACTATTTCGCAGGAATTGCCTTTCGTCGGGAGTTAAAACATCCCACACAGTAAGAATCTCTTCCAACGGCTTAAGATCGGAAACATGCTTTTTCGCCATAGAATTCGTTAGAAATATGTTTGACAACAGTGTTATAAAGCACAAATTTAGTGATTTTTCGAGAAATAATACAATCCGATAAGAAAAAACATCATTACTAATGAAAAATCAACATATAACTTTTTAAATAAAGCTCAGCATTGCATAAAAACATTTGCCACAAGAATTAGTTAAACATCTCCATCGAAAACATTTTTAAATAAAAATTATTACTTTTGCAAAACACTATAATAACAGTATCCCATATGAAAAGAATTTTGTTCATCGTAAGCATTCTTATCTATACATTAAGCTCCAATGCCCAGCAATTTTCCATGAGCGATTCAGCCGTTGTAAGTTTGCTTACATGTTCGCCTGGCGAAGAGGTATATGCTAAATTCGGACATACCGCCATACGCATTGCAGATAAAAAAAATGCTTTTGATGTTGTGTTCAATTATGGTATTTTCAGTTTCGAAACAAGCAACTTTTATTACAAGTTTATAAAAGGGGAAACGGACTATCAACTGGGCATCTACGACACAGCTAATTTTCTGCCCGAATATGCTCAGCGCAACTCGATGGTGGTAGAACAGGTTCTGAATCTGACACCGTCAGAGAAAAAAGAGCTTTTTGCCCTGTTGATGAAAAACTACGAACCCGAAAACAGAACGTATCGCTATAATTTCATTTTCGACAACTGTGCCACCCGTCCACGCGATAAACTTCTGGCGGCACTGCATGGCTATCTGAAATTTCAGAAAACCTCGGATGCCAAAACTTTTCGCCAGTGGATCGGAACATACGTAGGCAACGACACATGGCTTAAATTCGGCATCGATCTGGTATTCGGACTTCATGCCGACAGACTAGCCACCGAAAGCGAAAGCATGTTTTTACCCGAAGTGCTGATGACTCAGTTTCAAACAGCCGAAATTAATAGTCGAGATGGCAAAACGGCAAAATTTGTTTCGGAAAGAAAAATCCTGGTACAAAAAACCGATTTAAGCGACAGTAATGACTCGTGGTTATTCAAACCCATGACTTTTTCTATATTTTTATTAATTGTAGGTACTGTAATTACCATTTGGGATACAAAAAGAAGGTATTACTACAAACCTTTTGATGCTGCTTTATTCGGAATTACCGGACTGGGAGGTCTGATTGTATTTTATTTAATGTTCTTCTCTGTACATCCGTTGGTTCAAGCCAACTTAAATATACTTTGGCTGAATCCGCTAAACTTAATGGTGGTAGCTTTGTTTTGGATCAGGCGATTGCGGGTGGCTTTGTTTTTCTACCTGATATTAAATGCTGTAATTCTTCTGGCTGCTTTATTTGCATTTGCACTCTCTGCCCAATCAATCAATGTGGCTGCTTTCCCGATTATTATCTTACTGCTAATGCGTAGTGTAAGTTGGGTGGCTTTAACCAAGAAAAAGATTTATCGGCGCAGAAGATAATTTTTAAAAACACTTATCACAATGACTAAAGCTATTGCTAAAACTCCGAAACCACTGCGTTTCGTTGGAATAATTCCCGCCCGCTTTGCTTCTACGCGCTTTCCGGGAAAACCGCTGGTGAACATCGCCGGCAAAACCATGATAGAACGCGTGTACGAACAAGTATCGAAAGCACTGACGGATGTATATGTGGCTACTGACGATAAACGTATTTTTGATGCCGTATTGGCATTTGGAGGAAAAGCCATCATGACATCCGATAAGCACCGGAGCGGGACCGACCGTTGTTACGAAGCTTTTTCGAAACTCGAAGAGTGGTTTGATGTGGTAATAAACGTGCAAGGCGACGAACCTTTTATTCAACCGGAACAAATTGCGGAACTACAAAGATGCTTTGAAGAGCCGGAAACGCAGATTGCAACATTGGCCAAGAAGATAACTGAAAAGGACGGGCTCGATTCTCTGCAAAACCCCAACAATCCCAAGTTGGTAGTAAACAAACAAAATGAAGCATTATACTTTAGCCGCTCAGTAATACCCTACCGACGTGGTGCAGAACCCGGAAACTGGATTTCACTCCACCCTTACCTCAAACATGTGGGCATTTATGCTTACCGAGCCGACATATTGCGTGAACTGACCCTACTCGAACAATCACCTTTGGAAATTGCCGAGTCCTTGGAGCAACTACGATGGCTCGAAAACGGCTATCGCATCAAAGTAGGGTTCACCGATGTAGAAACTATTGGCATTGATACTCCCGAAGATCTGGAAAAGGTAAAAGAAATGTTCGTTTAAAAATACAAAAATAGCCTTTTCTCAGATTTACAGCGAATATCCTATTTTCGAGGGATTATTTATCACTTCGAAAGTTCCATCTCGCAGAACTAAGACAGTATTTCTTACATTGAAGAGACCCTTTCTTTGACTTGAGATGGTGTGTTCTATCTCCTACAATGTACAATGTATATTCTAATCCCTACAATGTAGCTTGAAGGGATTAGAATATATATTGTAAGACCTAAAAACTATATTGTAAGGAATCTATTCAATAAACTATGTCATAAAATATTCATATTCTGCTGATTGCATTTGTCAAATGAAACAAATAAATTATTTTTAGTTGAAATAAGTATGCATCATTTCAACTAAACTATTCTTAATTTTGAATGATTTATTAGTTGCTTGAATTGAGTTTGGCTATAAAGACGACTAAAAAAGGTTGAAAAATTGAATTAAAATATATCTAATATGATATACAGTACAATAAATCTTCTTAACTTTGGCACAGGATTTCTTGTGAAAAATAAAATATACTATTTAATGGCGAATGCTGATCAAATAAAGGCACTAATAAAGACTCATTTCGATGGAGATAATGAGAAATTCACTACAATTGCTCTTCAAGTTGCTGCGCATGAGGCTAAACTTGGGCATACAACTCTTGCTGATGATATAAGGAAAATTGTTGATAAATCGAAGCTAAATAAGTTAAGGCTTAAACCATTAAATCAAAACCTTGAAGGTTTAATTCTTGAAGTAGAACCTTTTGAGCGCTTGTCAGATTTAATTGTATCAGACATTATTTTAGAAAGAATTGAGCGGATTATAAATGAATATATTCAAGTAGAGAAATTAAAAAGACATAATCTGGAAAACCGAAGAAAAATTCTTTTATCAGGTCCTCCGGGTACTGGAAAAACAATGACTGCGTCTATCATTGCAAATGAACTTGGTTTGCCCTTATATGTAATTCTAATGGATAAAATGGTTACTAAGTTTATGGGTGAAACTAGTGCTAAGCTGCGTCAAGTATTTGATTTGATTGAAGAACGTCCTGGAGTATACCTTTTTGATGAGTTTGATGCAATAGGTGCAAATCGGGGAAAAGATAATGATGTTGGTGAAATGAGACGAGTACTAAACTCATTCCTTCAATTTATAGAGAGAGATAATTCAGATAGTTTAATTATTGCTGCGACTAACAATTTGGGCTTACTTGACCAAGCTTTATTTAGACGGTTCGACGATGTGTTACACTACAAGCTTCCTTCTGACCAAGAAAAGCTTCTATTATTGAAAAATAGACTTGGAGTTTATGGTAAGAGTATTGATTTAGCTTCTATTATTGGGAATCTTGAGAATTTAAGCCATGCGGAAATTTCACAAGCTTGTTTTGATTCAATAAAAGAAAGTATATTAACAGATAAAGATAAAGTGGACAATCTCTTGTTGCAAAAGATGATTAATGATAGAAAAGCTGCTTATCAATAATGACCTTTTTTAATCATATACTATGGCTCAATCACAAGAACACATTTTTCTACGGGATATTGCTAAATCGGAAAGATTTACCACAACATCAAGCGGAGGAGGAAAACCAAATATTCCCGAAAGAGATCGAATTCCTCATGCGGAATATCTAATTTCAAAATTTGATAGTATTCGTCAACAATCTAGTGATGAAAAGAAAGAACGAGAAGCAATGTCTTTGCCCACTCATCAAGGAACTTATCTAGAATTTAAAAGTGGTTTGAATTCAGATCTGATTACAGAAAGCCTAGAAAGCATTAAGCAAGGTATTAGACTTTTAAGTATTAGAACCATAGAAAATGAGGGTGTTGAGGAAATCAAAGCTATTGTATACATACCCCAAGGTAAAGAAGCTATTTTTATAAATAAAATTCATGATTATGCTAATGACAATAAGAATACCCCTAAAGGTAATCCAAAGAATGCACCTCTTGTAAATAGTATTGAAGATGTACAGCTAGCTTTGTTAGACTCGTTTTGGTCTCAATCGGAGAAACCTTTTATTCCAAACGAACAGCCCACATGGTGTGAGGTTTGGTTAAGAATAGATGATTCAATTAATTTCGATGAGCAAATCACATCATTTATTAATATTCTTCAGGAATTAGAAATCTCATTTAAGGGAAGTGCTTTGCAATTTCCGGAAAGAGCAGTTCTTCTTATCTATGTAAATCGAGCTAAACTAACGTCATTAATTTCATCTACCGATTTACTTGCAGAATTTAGAATAGGTCAAGAGGCTGCAAGCTTTTGGACTCAAGAAAATAATATTGGACAGACTGAATGGGTAGAAGACCTTCTTAATAGATTGGAAATTGTTGAGTCAAATGTCAAAGTATGTATTCTCGACTCAGGAGTTAATAATGGACATATGCTTTTGTCACCCATTATTGATGATACTAACTGTTTAACGGTTGATCCTTCTTGGAGAACTGATGATAGATCTGAGATTGTTGGTCCTAAAGGTCATGGGACATTAATGGCGGGATTGGTTGGATATGGGAATCTACAGAGAGATTTAGAGTCAACAAATCAAGTGATGCTTACTCATAAATTATGTTCAGTAAAAATTCTTCCCAATGTTGGTCAATCTAGAAAGGAACATTGGGGTGATATAACAGAGCAAGCTGTATATAGAGCGGAAGCAAGAAATCCTGAACTCGTTTTATTATATTGCATGGCTGTAACCTCAGATTTAGATGTTGATAGAGGCAGACCTTCTTCGTGGTCTGGAAGTATTGATATAATGAGTTATGGAAAAGCTCGGAATCAAAGACTATTTATCATTTCAGCAGGTAACGTTTCTAGTGAATATTGGTCTAATTATCCAAATAGCAATCGCCTTTTCTCTGTACAAAATCCAGCGCAATCATGGAATGCATTAACGGTCGGTGCTTATACTGAGAAAGTTTTAATCTTTGATTCTCGTTATAATCATTTAGAACGCGTTGCCCAACTTGGTGAAATTTCTCCATATACTTCAACTTCTAGTTTATGGGATAAAAAATGGCCTATCAAACCAGAAGTTTTGTTTGAAGGTGGCAATCTTATTAAAAGAGATGAGAGTACTTTTGAGAGTCATGTTGATCTTGAATTATTGACCACCTCAAAGCATTTTAATATTAGACAGTTTGATACTATAAATGCTACTAGTGCAGCTACTGCGGAAGCTTCTTGGTTAGCTGCTAAAATCCAATATATTTATCCAAATGCTTGGCCTGAAACGATTAGAGCTCTTATCGTTCATTCCGCCTCATGGACTGAACAAATGATTTTACAATTTGGCATAAATATAAAATCTAAATCAAATGTGCAGGAACTACTTAGAACTTGTGGTTATGGAGTACCAGGCACAGATCGAGCCCTTTATAGTTTTGAGAATGGATTGACTTTTGTTGCTCAAGAAATGATTCAACCATACATTAAAGAAGACGGATCGTACAAAACTAATGAGATGCACTTTTTTGATTTACCCTGGCCTACTGATCTATTGGCATCATTGGGTGAAACTCCTGTCAGATTTAAAATCACGTTATCCTATTTTATTGAGCCAGGTGTTGGTGAGATTGGTTGGAAAGATAAATATCGTTATCAGTCTTATGGGTTAAGATTTGAAATAAATAATATTAATGAGACGGAGGATGAATTCAAAAAAAGGATTAATAAAGAGGCGAGAGAGGATGATGAAGATAAACCTGATACTAACTCTGGGAGTGGACGTTGGTTAATAGGAAAGAATAATAGAGATGTAGGTTCAATACACTCTGATATTTGGGAAGGAACAGCATCTGAAATGGCTGATTGTAATAAAATTGCAGTTTATCCAATAATTGGTTGGTGGAGAGAGCGGCATAATCTTCGAAAGTATAATGCGAAAACACGTTATTCATTAGTTGTTTCACTAGATACCCCTGCAGAAAATATTGAGCTTTATTCAACAGTTCAAGCTATGATTCAGATACCGATTGAGATTACTGCGAATTGAATTTTTACGTATATTATTAAAGAGCTAGCATGTTTGCTAGCTCTTTTTAGATCCTTTCATTTTCTTCTTAGAAAACGAATTTCTATTTTTTTTACACCCCAAAGTTACAAAAATAAGTTAATCGAGCAAGAAATACAAAAGATTGCAGTTTACATCAGCCACAACTACCAATTTCCGACCTACCAACTAGAAACTACCAACTACCGACTAAATTTAGTCCGGGAGTCTGAAAATTCAAAAAAAACACTTAAGTTTGTAACTGATAAAAATAGAATAAGCTATGGATTTTCTTGATGAGATTATTGAGTTTAAAGCTTCTCAGGGCATTCGCAAACGGCTCTGGGAGTTTAGTGTGGTGCGCACCTTTAAAGAGGGAGAAAATATTCTGAACGAGGGAGCATTTATCAAAAGTATTCCCATCATTGCCAGCGGAAGCGTCAGAGTAATGCGTACGCACGACGATGGACGTGAGATTTTGCTGTACTATATCAAAACGGGTGAAAGTTGCGTAATGTCTATTCTGGGTGGACTGCACAACGACACCAGCAAGGTAAAAGCCATTGCGGAAGAGGAAACCGAAATATTGTTTATCCCTAACAATGAATTTGCTTTGTTGATAAAAGATTATCCGGAGTTTCTGAGTTATATTTTCAGGTTATATCACAAACGTTTTGAAGAGTTTCTGGATATCATCAATGATATTTCGTTCAAAAAAATTGATGAACGCCTGCTCGAACTGATACAGAAAAAGGCAGATCTTTATAAAGATTCAACCATAAGCATCACCCACGAACAACTGGCCAACGAACTGGGCACAGCCCGGGTAGTAGTATCGCGACTGCTAAAACAAATAGAGGATTATGGTCTGGTGAGTTTGGGTCGCAATAAAATCACTATTTTGAAAGACTTTAAAAAGTTTATTAGTCACCGCTAATGACTGCTTTTTTGCGTAAGAATGGATTTCTTTTCATTTCTTAGAAAATAAAATCCTTATGTAACAAAAGTAGCAAACCAGCATTTTTTCATCCTTTACCTTTGTTCCCGAATAATAAAGGAATAATTATGGAAAGGATGAAAAAAAAATTGAAGGAAATCATCATGCTGTTTTTGCTGGCTGCAGGGTTTGTATCTGCATCGGCACAAACAGGGTCCCGCTTTTTAAGCTTGAATGAAGCTGTTTCGGCTGCTCTGACCGGCAACAAACAGGCTAAGATTTCGAAACTGGAACAGCAAATAGCTGCATCGGATTACAAAAAGTCAGATGCATTTTTCTTACCCCGGCTCAGTGCTTCGTACACGGCCATGTCAACAAACAATCCGCTGAATGTTTTCGGCTTTAAGTTGCAACAACAATCGGTAACAGCCGAAGATTTTAATCCGGCTTTGCTCAACAACCCTTCCGCACAGAGTGATTACAGTGCAAAAGCAGATCTCACAGTACCCTTGGTCAATGTAGATCAGCTATACATGCGAAAAGCCATGTTGGCTCAAAAGGAAGCTGCCCGCTATGGAGTTGCCCGAACCAACGACTATATCACCTATGAAGTAAAAAAAGCGTATCTGCAACTGCAACTGGCTTATCAACAGAAAAAGTTGCTGGAAGAAGCTTTTAATACAGCCACATCTGTCTACAATTCTACCGAACGATTCTATGACCAGGGACTTATCCGCAAACCGGATGTGCTGAATGCAAAGGTTTATTTAAGCGGAGTGGAAACCAAGCTGGAAAAAGCCAAAAGTAATATTTCCAATGCCTCGGATTATATCAGCGTGCTTATAGGACAGGCTACCGGCATCATCTATCAGGTGGAAGAACCGTCTGTGTCCGTTGCAGTCGATAAGGCTTTACCTTCGGAACGTGCCGACTTCAAAGCCATGGAAAAAGCGGTGCAAGCTTCGGATATGATGGTTAAGTCAGCCCGCATGTCTTTACTCCCCCGGTTAAATGGATTTGGAAACTATCAACTGAACGATTCAAAACTGATGGGATTTAATTCCAACAGCTACCTGATAGGTGTACAGTTATCCTGGAATATATTCAACGGTACCCAAACCAAACATACCATTCTGTCGCAAAAACTCACTAGCGACAAATTGAAAGAACAGTTTAGCAGTCAGATGTTGCAAGCTCAACTGGAGTGGAACCAAACGAAACGGGATCTGAGTGATGTCAGTTTTGAACTTCGCCAAAACTCAGACATGGTACAGCAAGCCTCCGAAGCGTTACGCATCATAAAAGATCGCTACGAACAGGGACTTGAAAAAACACCCGATCTACTTGTTGCTCAAACCCAACTTTCAGAACAGCAACTGAACTATGCCGCCACGGTTTATAAACAGAACCTGACTGTTGCCTACCTCGACTTTATCACTTCAACAAATATTTAGTCGCGAATATTTAACTATATATTCTAACACAATAGAGCACATAGAAATAATGAAAAAAAAAGACTTAGTTCACATAGTAAAAGTATCTGACGATACTTTTTACGTCGATAAAATTATCCCGATTTTCGGGATAATCCTATGTGTTCTTAGTCTTATTTCTAATAATTAAAACTATGTGAGCTATGTGTTGAAAAACAAGCCTTTAAATAATCAAAATTACTTAGCTATTAAAATAAAAAACAAAACAGTATATTTTTATGAAACAATTTAGAAACACAGCTATTCTGCTTTTATCGGTTACGGTAGGAGCTATTTTGTCCGCTTGTTCGTCTTCTAAAAAAGAAGATACTAAAACAGAAGCCGCCGTATCGGTTGTTGTGGAAACTCCGTCATTGAATGATAATGCAGGCGTGCAGGCCAGTGGGCAGATTGAAGCCGGACAAACGGCTATGATCAGCACCCGGGTAATGGGATATATTACCTCCATTAAAGTAAAAGCGGGTGATCAGGTGAAACAAGGTCAGCTACTTGCCACCATCTCCAATGACGATTTACTGGCAAAAAGAGCGCAGGTTCAGGCTTCGGTTTCCGAAGCAGAAGCAGCTGCTAAGGTATCCGCCAAAGATTTGGATCGCTTCACACAATTATACAACAAGCAAAGTGCTTCAGCCAAGGAACTGGAAAACGTAAAACTGCAGAGCCAGTCTATGCATGCTAAGTTGGAAACTGCCCGCCAGATGCGCAATGAAGTAAATGCCATGTTGGCTTATACGCGTATTACCGCTCCTTTCTCAGGTGTGATTACACAAAAGTTTATGGAAGCGGGCAGCATGGCTAATCCGGGTATGCCTATTCTGGCTCTGGAACAAACTAAAAGTTTTCAGGCGGTGATTTCTATTCCCGAAGCCGATGTAATGAAAGTGAAAAAGAGAGGAATGGTGAAGATTACCGTAAAATCAACCGGAGATACCTTTATGGGAGCAGTTTCGGAAATAAGTCCGTCTTCTCAATTTTCGGGTGGACAATATATAGCTAAGATTGCTATCCCCGATAAAAATGCAAAAGACCTGAAAGCCGGTATGTACGTCAATGCATTTATTGAAGCCGATGGCAAACAAAACACCGGATCATTGCTTACCATCCCGCTGGCCAGTGTCGTTACCAAAGAGGATCTTACCGGAGTATACGTGGTAGGGTCGGACAATCAGGCCTTGCTTCGCTGGATACGATTGGGTAAAACCATAGGCGATCGCGTTGAGGTGCTGTCGGGACTTTCGCCGAAAGAATCTTTTGTGCTGAAAGCGCAGGGAAGAATCTACAACGGAGCAAAATTAGAGATAACCAAATAAAGAAACGAACTAAATAATTAAGAGATGAAAGATGGATTTGCAGGCAATATAGCAAGCGTTTTTATTCGATCGAAACTTTCGGTCTTGTTGATGCTGGCGTTTCTTTTGTTGGGAGCTTTTAGTATTTTCCTTATTCCGCGGGAAGAAGATCCCCAGATAGAGGCTCCTATGGCCGATATTATGGTGGCATTTCCCGGTGCTAACCCACAGGAGGTAGAAAGTAAAGTGGCTATTCCACTGGAAAAAATAGTATCGAATGTAAAGGGTGTGGAATATGTTTATTCCACCTCGATGAATGGACAAATGATGCTTTCGGCTCAGTTTTATGTGGGTCAGGATATGGAGCGTTCACTGGTGAAACTTTACACAGAGATCATGAAGAATATGGATAAAATGCCTGCTGGGGTATCTATGCCATTGATTAAAACCCGTGCCATTGATGATGTACCGGTCATGGCTCTTACACTTTGGAGCTCTCATTATGGAGATTACTCCTTGAGAAAAATGGCAGATGCTCTTTCTACCGAGCTTAAAAAGGTGCCCGATGTGGCAGCGGTAAATATCATCGGTGGTCGTGGTAAGCAAGTAAAAGTGACACTGGACAAAGATAAAATGGCCGGCAATAAGCTGGATATGGCTACGGTTTCCAAGTATATTGGAGGCAGTAACATGCAATCATCTGCCGGAAATCTGTTACAGGGAGACAAAGCCTTTGCCGTTCAGGCAGGCAGTTTTTTGCAAACAGCCGACGATGTGGCTAATCTGGTAGTGGGTGTGAATAATAATCAACCGGTTTACCTGCGTCAGATTGCTAAGGTGGAAGAAGGTCCTGAAACACCCGCTCAGTATGTAAGCTTTGGACATGGAAAAGAAGATCTGAGTAAAGGCGAAACTGCGGGAGTTGACTATCCGGCGGTAACGATCTCCATAGCTAAAAAGAAAGGGGTGGATGCAAAAAAGTTGTCTTTACTTATTCTGAAACAATTGGACGAACAGAAAGAGCAACTTATTCCTTCGGATGTAAATGTAACTACCACGCGTAATTATGGACAAACAGCTTCGGATAAGGTTTCCGAATTGTTGCTCCACTTATTTGTGGCTATTGTGGCGGTAACTCTCTTTGTAATGCTGGCTATGGGCTGGCGCGGCGGACTGGTGATCTTTCTTTCGGTACCGGTTACCTTTGCACTGACCTTGTTTGCCTATTATTTTATGGACTATACGCTGAACCGGATTACGCTCTTTGCACTGGTGTTTGTCACGGGTATAGTGGTGGACGATTCCATTATCATTGCCGAGAATATGCATCGACATTTCAAGCTGAACAGGTTACCATTTATACAGGCCGCTATTTATGCTATCAATGAAGTGGGTAATCCGACTATTTTGGCAACGTTTACGGTTATTGCAGCGGTACTCCCTATGGCTTTTGTGTCGGGAATGATGGGACCATATATGAGTCCTATGCCTATTGGAGCTTCAATCGCCATGATCTTTTCATTGATTATAGCACTTACCCTTACTCCGTATCTAGGATATATGTTCCTTCGTTCGAAAGATCACAAAGAAGTTGATGCCCCAAAAGAGGAAGAAAAATCATTGGAACAAAGTAAAGTGTACAAAATGTATAGCCGTATTGTAAGTCCCATGTTGGAATCACGCCGTATGCGCTGGACATTTATGATTGGGATCACGGTTTTACTCTTTTTGTCCATTGGACTGTTCTTTACAAAATCAGTTCCGGTGAAAATGTTGCCTTTCGATAATAAGAATGAGTTTCAGGTCGTGATAGATATGCCCGAAGGTACAACGCTGGAACGAACGGCAGCTGTAGCAAAAGAAATTGGTAGTTACATAGCCAAACAACCCAATGTCCTGAATTATCAAACCTATTCAGGTACCTCGGCTCCTATCAGTTTCAATGGGCTGGCTCGTCATTACGATTTACGCAGGGGAGAAAATGTGGCCGATATTCAGGTGAATCTCACCGATAAGGGAGAACGAAAGCCACAAAGTCATGATATTGCTAAAGGCATGCGTCCCGGCATTCAGGCTATTGCCCGCAAGTACGGTGCAAATGCCAAGGTGGTGGAAGTTCCACCCGGTCCTCCGGTATTGTCTACATTGGTAGCAGAGATCTACGGACCGGATTACAAGGATCAGGTAAAAATTGCCAGACAAGTAAAAGGGTTGTTTCTTCATACTCCCGACGTAGTGGATGTGGACTGGATGGTCGAAGATGATCAAACTCAATACTCCTTTAATGTGGATAAAGAAAAGGCAATGCTCCGCGGAGTTGCTCCGGCTCAGGTAGTGGGGGCAATTCAGGAAGCCTTATCTGGGCAAGTGGTGGGTATGGTACATCAACCGGCTTCTTCATCACCAGTTCCGGTCATGTTACAACTTGCTGATGCCGATAAAACGAATATCAATGACTTACAGAGTTTGCAAATTACCAATCAGCGGGGAGAAATGGTGCCCGTTGGTGATTTGGTTCAAATAACAAAAACACTAAAAGATAAAAGTATCAACCGAAAGAATCAAAAACGGGTGGTATATGTAACCGGTGATATGGCCGGTAAACTGGAAAGTCCTGTTTATGCTATGAATAGTATTTCGGATAAACTAAGCACTGTAAAGCTTCCTGTAGGATATGAACTGAAAGAAGAATATAAGAGCCAGCCGGAATCTGAAAAGAATTTTACGCTGAAGTGGGACGGCGAATGGCAAATCACTTATGAAGTATTCCGGGATCTGGGTATTGCATTTCTTATTGCCATTATTATTATCTATATGTTGATTATTGCCTGGTTCCAGAACTTCACGGTTCCGTTGGTAATGCTTACGGTTATTCCGTTGTCGCTTATTGGAATTATTCTCGGTCACTGGATAATGGGTGTATTTTTCAGCGCCACTTCTATGATTGGATTTATTGCGCTGGCAGGGGTAATGGTGAGAAACTCTATCTTATTGATTGACTTTATTGACATCCGTCTTAAAGAGGGTGTTTCACTAAAACAGGCTATTCTGGAATCAGGTGCAGTACGCAGTATTCCTATTTTACTTACTGCAGGTACTGTCGTGCTGGGAGCTTTTGTAATCCTGTTCGATCCTCTTTTTCAGGGATTAGCTATATCGCTGATGGGTGGAACCATCACTGCTACCTTGCTTACACTGGTGGTTGTACCATTGCTTTATTTTAAAATGATGAGAAACAAATATAAATAATAAATCGTATGAAACTATTAGTAGTAACCACACTGGCAGACTATGGCGATAAGGTCGCTGAAATGCTGAATAAAGTAGGTATTCAAGTCTTTAGTAAAACAGAAACTACAGGTATCAAAGAAGGCGGACATGCTAATTTACTCGACAACTGGTATGGAGGCGATAAAGATCATTATAATTCCATCTTTTTCTTCTCATTTACCGAACAGGATAAAGCTGAAAATATGCTTAAAGCCATCACTCAGTGTAATAATGATAAGTGCGTTCACTTTCCTATCAGAGGCTTTATTCTACCTGTAGAAAGTTCGACTTATCACGACGGTGAGATGTAGATTAACGTGAGTTCGATATAAGCCTTAGTCCGTTAGTACTTAAATATCAATAGAAATATAGTTAGAGTGGCTAAATTCCCCCTTGGGGGATTTAGCTATTTATCCCCTATATTTGTGCCAAAAAACTAACAAACTCTATGGATATAAATTCCCTCTGGAAATGTCAATTGGCGAATTCCAACTAGTTATATGAACCCTTATATCGAACTCACGTTAGATTAATAACCAAACTAATTAGAGGATAAAATGCTTATAATATATACTTCAGATAATTCAGTGCCCGATAGCACTAATTCAGATCTCGAAAATTCAGAATTTGATTTTTTAATCAGCGATACTTATTTCCTTTTTACAGAAATCTTATACATGTCTTTTTACTGTTAGTCTCTGATAAATTGGTTTTGAAATAACATGATATTTTCAATGCATTTTGTTTTTGGTCATCAAAACATTTCATCTAAAATTGTTCGGACAGTATAATATTAATTATCATCACTAACTATCCATTTTGACTAACAAGTTGCAATGATTTTTTATTTATTATTCTTATTTCTTTTCCATTTAGTTCAATAATTTTATCTCTGGCAAATTCCGTTAAAACTCTGCTAACGCTCTCACGGCTTGTATCTACTAAGTTGGCTAGTTCAGCTTGCGAAAGCGGCAAAACAAAGGTATCCGACAAGAAAATTGCATCCGAAAATTCCAATAATGCGTCGGCCATATTTCCCCTAATAAGCTTTTGGGTACGATTGGCACAACGATGGAATGATTCTAGCTCATTCCGACACAGTTCCAGTATTATTTCATGCGAAAATTCTCTGTTTTCATTTAAAATAGTTTGAAAAACATCCACATCAATAAAGCAAACTTCGACATCGGAAACTGCAGTAACAGAATATTGATTGATTTTATCTCCGAATGTAGTTGGTAAACCCAGATAAGTCGGTGCTTTTACTAGTTTCACGATTTGCTCATGATAGGGTCCGGCCAGATGAACCTTTGCCAAACCTGTACGAAGGAATACCACATTGGTAGAATACATGCCCTGCTTAATAATCGTATCTCCTTTTCTAAATTTTAGGACAAGATGATTTTCAGACAATTGATCAAAACTGCAATCACTAAGCATTGCTGCAGCTGTTGAATTAAACGGACATTCTTTGCAATTGTTTAACATATCAATTTGTTTGACAAAAATAAAATGCAAATATATAGAATGTGATACATATCACAAAATAATGTAGGCAGTTACACGCGTTAATAATGAATTATAATTCAAGAGTACTATTATCTTTGCTAAAAAGTTTTTAATTTCAATTTATCAAATCAACAAATATGGAAAACTCCAATCCTCTTACTATTGAACAACTTCAGGAGCAAATAGATGCACTACAAAAAAAAGTTGAAAATCTTGAAAATAACCGTAAAGATCAATTATCAATAGCTGTAGTTTCAGGCGATATGGATAAAGTATTGGCTGCCATGGTTATTTCAATTGCCGCCGCGGCTATGGATACGCAGGTAAAACTTTTCTTTTCGTTCTGGTCGCTTTCCGCATTACGTGATCCGAAGAAAAGTCCGAAAGGAAAAGATATTATCTCAAAGATGTTTGGCATAATGCTTCCAAAAGGAAAAGACAAACTCAAATTATCCAACATGAACATGTGCGGCATGGGACCTGTAATGATAAAAATGCTTATGAAAAAGCAAAACGTAATGTCGTTGGATCAAATGTTCAAAGAAGCTGGTGAATTAGGCATCGAGATTACGGTATGCGAAATGTCGATGGGATTGATGGGTTTCAAAAAAGAAGAAATGATTGATTATCCGAATTTACGATATGCTGGTGCCGCTACTTTTGTGGCTGATGCAGGCGAAAGCGCCATGCAGCTTTTCATTTGATTATTTCGTTTTTTTTATTGGAGTATCAACAATAACAAGGTAATACATATTCCTTGTATACAATGACTCATCGTGTTAGTTTTATCGTTTTAATATATAAAACAATCACTTTTTAAGGACTACTTTTCAACCTCTTGTAGTAACGGAATATAAAATCATAAATTAATTTTCAAATATTCAAATCAACTAATAACCATTTATTATGACAACAGAAGAATTAAAATCAGTAGCAATCGCAAAATCAGTTGACGCACGCGGAACAGCTTGTCCTGGACCATTATTGGAAGCAAAAAAAGCCATTGGGACCATTGGTGCCGGAGATGTCATGGAAATACTTTCAGCGGATGAAGGCACTAAAGTGGATATTCCAAAATGGTGTACTAAACAGGGGCATGAATTTCTTGGCTCGATAGAAGAAAACGGCTACTTTAAAGTCTACATGAAGAAAAAATAATCGACCGTCATGGCTGAATTAAATAAAAAAAGTGCGAAGATTTTAGTCTTTTCCACCGAAAAAATCTCCGATCCCGCCATTGACATGGCGGGA
>WSSedL1CaDRAFT_10000430_pt1 | contig 29758 bp, 19 predicted proteins | sample WetSurSL1Cattail_FD_9464 | JGI IMG/M metagenome (IMG submission 9464)
CAGGAATCCAACCCGTACCATCATATACATATAAGGTCTTATCCGTAGTATTATAGTAAGTACTACCGGCAGTAGGACTCGTTGGTTCGGTAGTAACGACCATACCAGTTTTGCCATCAACGTATTTCTTTGTAGCTGCATCCTGATCGACAGCAGGATCAGCAACACCAGTCAATTTGAACCCACCCAACGCAACATCGGCAGCAGCAGCAGCAAAGCCACTCAACGGAATAGTATTCTTAGCAGTGGCAGCAGCTTTATTAGTTGCATCACCTACATAAAGTTGGCCGGTAGGAAGTTTATTATCTACAGGAATCCAACCCGTACCATCATATACATATAAGGTCTTATCCGTAGTATTATAGTAAGTACTACCGGCAGTAGGACTCGTTGGTTCGGTAGTAACGACCATACCAGTTTTGCCATCAACGTATTTCTTTGTAGCTGCATCCTGATCGACAGCAGGATCAGCAACACCAGTCAATTTGAACCCACCCAACGCAACATCGGCAGCAGCAGCAGCAAAGCCACTCAACGGAATGGTATTCTTAGCAGTGGCAGCAGCTTTATTAGTTGCATCACCTACATAAAGTTGGCCGGTAGGAAGTTTATTATCTACAGGAATCCAACTTGTTCCATCATATACATAAAAGGTTTTATCCGTAGTATTGTAATACGTTGAACCGGCTGTTGGATTAGTAGGTGGAGTAGTACCTGTTGTTACACCACCCGTCTTACTGTCTACATATTTCTTAGTAGCAGCATCCTGATCGGCAGTAGGATCAGACAAATTGATAATTTTATAATAAGTTGTACCCGTACCCATCGAAACATTAGCCTGTGCATCGCCAAAACCACTCACCGTAATAGCACTCTTCATAACAGGTACTGCCTTATTAAATGCGTCACCAACATACAAGTATCCTGAAGGAAGAATATTGTTTACCGGAATCCAGCCGGTGCCATCGTAAACATAAAAGATTTTATCCGTAGTGTTATAATAAGTCGTACCCGTAGTTGGGTTGGTGGGAGCTGTGGTACCAGTAGTTATACTACCAACTTTGCCATCAACGTATTTCTTTGTAGCTGCATCCTGATCGACAGCAGGATCAGCAACACCAGTCAATTTAAATCCACCCAGAGCAACATCGGTAGCAGCAGCGGCAAAACCACTCAGCGGAATAGTATTCTTAGCTGTAGCGGCGGCTTTATTACTGGCATCACCCACATAAAGCTGCCCGGTAGGAAGTTTATTATCTACAGGAATCCAGCTCGTACCATCGTACACATAAAAAGTTTTATCTGTAGTATTATAGTACGTTGAACCGGCTATTGGGTTGGCTGGTGGAGTAGTACCAGTTGTTACACCACCAGTCTTACTATCTACATATTTCTTGGTAGCAGCATCCTGATCACCAGCAGGGTCAGCCAGATTGACAATATTATAATTATTAGAACCTGTCCCCATAGAGATATTTGCAGTAGCATAACCAAAGCCACTCAAGGTGATAGCATTTTTAGGAGTGGAAGCCGCCTTGCCCGAAGCATCACCTACCAACATATTACCCAATGGTAATGTTAGAGTTGAATTTACTGTTGACATTAAGTTATCCACATACTTCTTGGTAGCTGCCTCCTGATCAGCAGTTGGATCAGCAATCCCTGTCAGTTTAAATCCTCCCAATGCAACATCAGCAACAGCAGCAGCAAAGCCGCTCAGCGGAATAGAATTCTTGGCAGTAGCAGCAGCTTTATTGCTGGCATCACCTACATAAAGTTGACCGGTAGGAAGTTTATTATCTACAGGAATCCAACTTGTTCCATCATACACATAAAAGGTTTTATCCGTAGTATTGTAATACGTTGAACCTGCTGTTGGATTAGTAGGTGGAGTAGTACCTGTTGTTACACCACCCGTCTTACTATCTACATATTTCTTAGTAGCAGCGTCCTGGTCGGCTGTAGGATCAGCAACTCCTGTCAGTTTAAAACCGCCCAATGCAACGTCGGTAGCGGCTGCTGCAAAGTTGCTAAAAGGAATGCTGCTCGTTGCTACTTCTTCGGCTTTTCCGGCAGCATTTCCAACCAAAATATTATCTTGCGCTAACATGATTGACCCCGGATTAGCAACCTTGGTATCCACATAGTTTTTAGTAGCAGCATCTTGATCATACAAAGGATCTGCCAAAAAATTGATATGATTCTGTGTCGTTGCATTTCCCAAAGCTATATCAGCTATTGCAGCACCGAAAGCACTTACAGCCACAGTATTTTTAGCTACTGCAGAGGCCTTCCCTGAAGCATCGCCGACAAATATGTTTCCTGTAGGTAAAGATAAGCTGGATGCAGGATTCTGAAACTGATTATCTACATAATTCTTAGTAGCAGCATCCTGTACTGAAACAGGATCTGCCAAATTTGTGATTTTATAATTGGTTGTTCCATTTCCAATAGAAATATCGGCTAGTGCAGTACCAAAACCACTCAATGAAATTGTATTTTTCAATACAGCAGCCGCTTTGCCTGAAGCATTTCCAACAAAAAGATTACCTGTGGCCAATGTTATATTCGCCGGATCAATAATTTTTGTGTCCACATAGTTTTTTGTAGCAGCATCTTGAGCAGCTACCGGATCAGCAACGCCAGTCAATTTAAAACTACCTAAAGCCACATCGGCTGCGGCTACACCAAAGCCACTGAGGGAAATTGCATTTTTTGCAGTGGCAGCTGCTGTTCCAACTGAATTACCGACGAAAAGAGAACCCTGAGTCAGAGATAAATTAGCCGGAGACACAATGTGATTATCAACATAATACTTAGTTGCCGCATCCTGATTCGCTGTCGGATTTGCCATATTAACTATTCTGTAGTTAGTTGTTCCATCGCCCATTGATACATTAGCTGTAGCCAATCCGAAACCACTAACAGGAATACTACTCTTAGTTGCAGCAACAGCCTTTCCTGAAATATTACCTATAAAAAGATTGCCGGACGGTAAAGCCAAGAGTGTCGCCGGATTAGAGAATAATACGTCAACATAATTTTTCGTGACAGCATCCTGAGCACCAGTAGGATTAGCCAGATTTATTATTCGATAATTGGTGGTACCATCTCCCAACGAAACATTGTCAGTCGGGGCACCAAAACCACTGAGTGGAATATTAGACTTATCTAGTTTGTCATCTGTAATTGCCTTAGCCTTAATTGTTAGTTTTCCACTGGTATTGATAGTTGCATCTCCTGACATAGTTACAGGAGTAGCAATATTCGAAGCATTTCCAACATAAATCTGACCAGTTGAAAGCGAATTATCAATAGGAATCCAGGCAACTCCATTATACACATAAAGCCTTGAATCTGACGTATTATAAAACAGATTTCCAGTTCTAACGGAAGTAGTCGCTGGATCTGGATTGATGATTCCGTTAGGCGTGGAACCATCTATAGATACTTCTACCCAGCGGGAATTTACATCATACACATATAAAATATTTTTTTCAGTATTAAAATAAAAATCTCCGGGCTTAGCTGAAGTCGGCTGATCTGCTGTTGTTCCGCCTGGCATTGTAGAGCTACTTATACATACCCAATTTCCTGCTGCATCATACATATAGAGTTTCTTCTCTGTAGTATTATAAAAGACATCGCCATAGTTGAAGGTCGTTGGTAAAGAGGTTACAGATGTTGGAGATACCCATGCAGATCCATTATATACATAGTACTGATAATCCCAATCACTTAAAACGACATCTCCCTTTGTACCCGATTTTGTACTCAAATCATCAAAGGTATCTGAAATAGATGTAATCTCAACCCAAGCCCCGCCAGTATATTTATACATTTTTGAGTCCCCTGTACAAAAGACTACATCACCTTCAGAATAAGATGAAGTAGGCACAGTAATCCCAGACGTATAACTTGGTAATTTAGAATCAATTGATATAGTAGCAGTATTCAAAGCTGCTGTTAATATAGTTGTTGGAGTATTATTGGTGAGCAACGGAAAACCACTTGCAGTCGGACGATATATAATTCCTATTCCAAGTGTAGGATAAGACGCCGAAGTATAAGCCTTTGAACTTGTTATAATATTATCTCCATCCAGAGTAAATGATTCGATTGCAAACATTGTTCCGTTAGCGTCAATAATCCGGTCTCCAGCTAATACCTGATCAGCAGAATAAATATTTGTTAGATCGCTAAAAGCTCCTTTTATCGTATACACATTAGTTTCACTACCCGCCTCTACCTTAGTAATATTGAATTGACCATTGAATAGACTCTTAGTTTGAGACTGAGCATAAAAAGAAAAAAATAAAAGAATAGAGTAAACTAAAAAAAGTTTGAACAGCTTCATAATCATCAGAATTTAAGAATAATATAAAATCCACCGGAATTTGTGTGACTTCCGACTTGGCCTGTATATAATTGCATTGTTCCTGCAGAAATTAATGTCGCATTAAACGAAAAATTCGTCGTCGCTGTTGCTTGAATTTTGTAAGCCGTTGTACTTACAATATCAATTATCTCAGCCATAGGGAAAAGCGCATCATCTTGCGAATTATTAAATTCTTTTCCTGCATAAACTAGATTGATATAAAAACCAGCTACTGATCCTAAATTAGCATATGATGTAAATATTTTTAAATAGTCAAGATACACTCCAGCAGGTATGTTAACCGTCAAAGCATTTGCACTTATTGAGGCTGTTATAGTAGTAGCTGTAGCTCTGATATAACAACTAGCACTAGTACTTCCTGAAGATGTGGCAGTTATAGTATATGTCGACAAAGAACTTCCGCTTCCTCCACTAGAAGTTGGTGTTACCCATGTTGCCGCTGTCCCTGCAGCATTTGCTGTTAATACTTTGTTTGCATCAGTCGTTGCTACCAGATCAGGAACCTTTGTTGCAACATATGTTTTAAGAGCTTTATCTGAAGGATATTTAGTATCAGAAGCTATATCTGTAAGGATACTAGCACTAGCACTTAAGTTCGCAACATCTTGCTTTAGGTTCAATGCTGTTTGGGTTGCAGTACTAATTGGTTTATTTAAATCACTGGTATTATCAACATTACCTAAGCCGACATCAGCCTTAACAATTCCTGTAGGAGTTGTAATATTTGGACTGGTTAAGGTTTTATTTGTCAGGGTTTGTGTAGCTGTGGTTCCAACAAGCTGCTGACTAATGCCTGCCGGATCGTAAGTAGCTTTTGTCATGTCTCCGCTTCCACTCGACATTGTCGCCCAATAGCCATCACCACGCAGGTAAGTTGTACTACTGGCAGTTCCACTCGCATTGATAGCAGCTATCGGAATGGTACTGCTTGCATATCTTGCAGCGAGAATTGTTCCTGAAGTCAGATTGGTTGCATTCAAATTTCCAGAGAATGCGGTTGCCGTCAAAGTTCCGGTAGAAGGAACAAAAGAAAGGCTACCAGATGAAACTTTGAGTGGAAGATTACCCGTATTAGCTGTAACCCATGTAGGATACACTGATGCAGAAGTTGCCACATCATTAGTTATTGCAGTGTTAGCCGAATTAGTGGCTGTGGTAGCTGTAGTGGCAGTCGTAGCCGTGGTGGCTGTTGCAGCATTTCCAGATATGCTACCACTAATAGTACCGGTTACAGTCAAACCAGTCAAAGTCCCCACTGATGTGATATTTGGCTGCGCCGCTGTAGTTAATGTACCTGCCAGATTTGTGGCAGTAATGGTACCTGCCGAAAAATTTCCGGATGCATCACGTTTTACGATTGTACTGACCGTATTAGATGAAGTTGCGGCATTTGCTGCCACCGCTGCGGTATTTATGTTTGCTGCCGTTGACCCACCAACCGTAGCTACAGTCGGAGCGGTTGCCGTTCCACTTAAATCGCCAGCCAATTTTATTATTCCTAAAGTAGTCGTCGTTGCACTTGGAGCACCTGAAGCCACCTGAGTGTCAACATAACTTTTTATCGCATTTACCGATGGATATTTTGTTGTTGAAGATGCGTCGGTAGCAATACTGTTGCTTAAATTTGCGACGTCTTGTTTGAGATTTAATGCACTTTGAGTTGCAGTGCTCACCGGTTTATTTAAATCGCTTGTATTATCCACATTACTTATTGACAACAAACTCTTTACTGTAGTTGCATCCAAGGCCGTAGGTACTGCGGAAGAAGCAGTGTTATTTCCAAGAAGAGATGAAGCATTAATAGCGGATAATCCACTGCTCGTTGCGGATAAAACCCCCGAAGCATCAACTGATAGGTTTGCTCCTACCTTAACACCGCCTAAGACAGTCGAAGTAGCTATTGGCAAGGAATAATTTGTAGCACCTGCTGCAATACCATCCAATTTTGTTTTATCACTTGGCAGCATCAGGCTGGCATTTGCAGTTGAACCGGCCGGTATGGTAGCGCTGGTACCTGAACTACTGGTGATAATTCCATTGGTAGAGCTAGCAGTATAACCAAGATTTGTCGCAGTGCTGCTACCCCAAACAAACCCACCTGTTCCATCCGAAGTAAGGACTTGTTGCGATGTACCTACAGTCGTTATGCCTGTAAGATTTGTCGGAATAATAGTTTGGGGATGAATATCATCACTTGTAATTGTACCGTCTAATATTTTGGCTGAAGTTATCTTACCATCTGCTATGGTAGTGGCTATGCTTGTAGATGGAGATCCTGTACTTGTACCTGTAACGTCTCCTGAGAGTGTTATTGTCTGATCGCCAGTATTCGTTCCTGATACTGTTGCTCCTGATGTTATATTCGAACCAGTTACAGCCCCTGTTGCTGTAATAGTAGTAGCACTAATCGTCCCCGTTGAAACAGAGGTAGGTGTTATGGCACCGAGAGAAAGCGTAATAGCAGGTGTAGTTGAAGCATTAGCTACCGATGCAGTAATACCCGAATTACCTGTAACCGCAACAGATGTTACCGTACCGCCACCTGCAATTGTTTGCCAGATAGGTGTACCTGACACCACAGTCAAGACTTGACCATTATTGGACGTAGAAGATGTAGGCACTTTAGCATCAACATATTTTTTCACTGCATCAACAGTGGGATAGTATTGATAGGTTGCATCAGCAGTTATAGTATTAACTTTATTCGATTTATCTTCTTTTGCCACTACCGTAGCATTAGCACTTACACGTGCTTCTGTGTAATACTTATTGGTAGCACCTGCTAGTTCAGGTACCTGATCCGTATTATACGTAATATTTCCATTAGCGACTCTACTCCAACTTGTTCCATCAGAAATAACCCAATCTCCAACATTTAATGCGGTAGGTATCGATCCGGCTGTGTTTACAACATAATAATTGGCCAGATTAGAACTTGCTGCATCTGGTAATGCACTACCACTTGCAACAATGGTACCTGTAGAAGCATTATAAATTCCTTTATAAACTACAGCTCCAACTAAAGATGCCGGCATATGGGTATCTACATAATTTTTCGTAGCAGCATCTTGTGCATCATCCGGATCTTTTAGATTGATAATTTTATAGGTACCCATATCAACATTAGCACCAGCAGCTTTAAAGCCACTCAAAGGAATAGCATTTTTTGATATGGCAGAAGCCTTACTGGAAGCATCACCAATATAAAACTGTCCGGTTCCTAATGCTAAACTGGATGGATCTGCGGCAACACCAGAAGAAATATTCATCCAGGAAAAAGTACCATCACCATTAGACTGCAAAACATATCCATTTCCACCCCCATCAGTTAAAGCTCCACTACTACCTTTCAGCGCAGAAGCGCCAACAGCATTTGTACCTAGACTCAGTGTGATATCTCCTGTAATTCCAGTACCCGCCAAACCACTTCCAGCAGTCAAGCTTGTAACAACAGGTACACTATTACCTGATGCTCCAGATATTTTCACAGTACCGCTTGATATACTTAAAGTTTGGTCGCCAGTATTAGTTCCAGATGTAGTACTTAACACTGTTTGCTGTGCGTCAGTAATGTAGCGCTTATTTGTTGATTCAGGGATATTTGCTGTAGTAGCATCTGCGCCAGCAGTAACTAGTCCTTTTGAATCATAAGTGATAATTGTATGAGTCCCCCCAGTAATGGCACTGTTAGCTGTTACTTTAGTGGAAATATTTGTAGCATTTGTAGTTGTCTGACTTTCAATACTTGATAAAGCATCTTGTACTGTAGCCCCAGTTACACCTGCAATAGGGTTAATAGCTACTGTACTGGCAGTCTGATCTCCTGTATTTGTTCCCGACACAGACGCATTATCGGTCACAGTTAATGTTTTAGGGGTTGTACCTCCCGTAATTGTGAATCCCGTAGATAATGAGCTTAATCCTAGCCCGTTAATACTGGATATTCCAGTTAGAGTTGATGGAATACTCGAACCAGGCAAAATTCCTGTCACTTTCGTCGCTAAATCAATACCTCCTGCAAGCATTGAATTTGTCACTTTACCACTACCAATGGTCAGAGCCGGAGACAAAGAAGTTGTACCAGAAGCACTACCAGTTACGTCTCCTGACGCCACAAAAGTAATGGTTTGGTTAGAACTTGTATTTGTTGCATTAACCCACTTACTTCCATTCCATTGCAAAATATCTCCAGTATTTTTCCCAGATACAGAAACATCTGATAATCCATCCAGTGCATGATTATGAGAGGCCGAAGCAGCATCTGTGATCCCATATCCAGCCAATGTCGTTGGATTTGTTCCCGCTGTCACACGACCTTGAGCATCAGTTGTTACTGACTTATACGTTCCAGCTGTTCCGACATTCTTAAGCGTTGTCGTAAGCGAACCTGCTGTAGTGGTAACGTCTCCCGTTAATGCAGGGAATCTTCCAGCTGCAAGAATTCCGGTTGCATTTGTACCTGACAAATCTACAGGATTTGCAGTTATCGTTTGACCACTTATAGAAAGATAGTTTTGACCCGCTAAAGTTACATCACCACCAGTTGCACCAGCAGTTGTTCCACCAGCCGACAAGACTCCACTACTCAACGTAAGTCCCGAACCGATTGTAATTACTTCAGGTTTAGCTGATGCCGAGGTGCTATTACCTATTAAAGATTTGGCAGCCAGATTTGCCATTTTTGCAAAAGTTACCGCACCATCTGCAAGACCAAGACTAGTGGTATTTCCATCTCCTGCTAAAGTCGCATCGTGATTAACACCGACCATACCTCCACTGGCGGCTGTCGTTATTTTTCCTTGCAATTCTTCCAAAGCCGCTTGCACATTTGTAGATGTCAACGATCCCGTTGGAGTAACAGATACAGCAGCAGCATTTTGATCACCAGTGTTAGTTCCACTAATAGCGGACAAAGTCGTTAGCTGAGCATCAGTCACATATCTCTTATCAGTCGATTCTGCAATATCTGCAGTTGTAGCATCTGCTCCAGCAGTTACCAGACCACTTGCATTGTATGTAATTTTAGTGTGAGTAGCAGCTCCCCCAGATGGAGCAGTAGCACTTGCTTTAGTATCAATCAAAGCTTTTAAACCTTCCAAAGTTGCTTGGACATTTGTTCCGGAAACACCCGTAATAGCAGTATTAGTTACCTGAGCAGCTGTTTGAGTACCGGTACTACCGGATATTGTGCCCCAGGTACCATCACCTCTCAAATAAGTAGTTGCGTCTCCATTTCCAATAAGAGCACTCACAGGAATTGTTGAACTGGCAAACCGTCCGCTAGCAATAGTACCTGAGGTTAAGTTATCCGCATTAGTCTGATCTACATTCTGGACATTTCCCAGCCCAACATCGCTTTTAGTCAGTGCCAACATTGACTTAAGAGTGGTCGCTGTAATAGCAGTAGGATATGTATATCCGGTCGTTGAATTTCCCAAAATTGTACCTCCTGCAATAGGAGCTATCTTCGTCAAAAGTAAAGCTCCGTCATTTATTCCAATATTTGCAGTTCCGCTACTCGTTGTAGACGACAGCCCGCCAAATGTAGTGATGGCAGTCAGCCCACTGCCACTCCCAGAGGCAGCATCAGCCCAAACAAAACTGCCACTGCCAGTCGAAGTAAGCACCTGACCATTTGTACCATTAGTACTAATTCCAGCTAATTTAGTCGGAGTAATTCCCTGATCTGAAACCCCCAAAACACTGGAGGAAGTTCCATTTCCGGTTAATGTAGCATCGTGAATAACAACCCCACTTGAAGTTCCGAGACCGGATAAGATACCTGATAAATCAACGTGACTATCTCTGGGACCAGAGATAGACAAAACTGTCCCGGCAAGGCTAAGTGACTGATAAAGATCTGCCAGACTAACTGAATTTCCACCTGACACAGACAAATTCTGAGCGGCATCCAGACTCAATACCGGACTGGCACCTGCAAGTATTGCATCATCAACATACTTTTTATTAGCAGCATCTTTATTATTTGTAGGCGTTGCCACATTTGTAAGTTTATGGCTCCCCATAGATATATTCGCAGTCGGCACCCCGAAACCACTCAACGGAATATTAGCTTTATCCAAATCTGCATTTGCAATGGTTCCATCCATAATTTTAGGAGATGTTATTGCATTATTAGAGATAGTCACTACACCTGCTGTATCCATGGTCGCATCACCACTCATTTTTTTTGCCGTATAACCGCCATCAGTGATTCCATAACCAGCTAGTGTTGTTGGTTTACCTATTAAATCACTAAATTTACCGGTAGTTGCAACAGTAGCCAACGACGAAGTATTGGCTTTAAGACCCAATTCTTCATTAATCTTAAAAGAACTCCATCCTTTCGTCGTAGAAATAGTAGTATCGTCCAAAGTTACACCACTCCCACTAGTGGTGCCACTGGTCGTAGAATACAAAGCATAAGGTACACTCAGCAACTGACTTGTTCCAACTACTGTATAATTTGTTCCACCCGTAGGATCCGTTTCGGTTTTGATATAATGATCACCATTACCCCAATCTATTTTCGAAAAAACTCCGGATAAAGCAACACCATTACCAATCTCAATAGTAGCAAGACCATTGTCATTTGTTGTGGTTGTTTGCATCTCAACATATACAGGCGTTTGCCCTTGCAAGATGCTTATCATCATGTTTATCTTTTGGTTCGTTACCAAGACCTTATTGCTATTCCTTATGACTGCCTGATAGCTCATTTTTTGAGGAACTTGAGCAAAAACACTTGCAACTATTAATACTACTGCAAAAAGTGTAAATATTTTTCTCATCATGATTGTTTCTTGATAATTTTAAACGTTTTAGTAACATGTGCGGATAAATCCTTATTCATTTGTACCACTTTAAGATAATAAGTCGCCGGAGCCAGATTAGTCATCGAAATTAAAGTTTCTTTCTTATCTATCATTTGAGTTAATAGAAGTTTTGAATTAACATCGTACAAATAACAGGTGATTTTCTCATCTACAAAGTACTGTATTTGTAGTGTTAGAAAATCAACAACAGGATTGGGATAAACAGAACATTGCAATGAAATACCTACAACTTGAGCATGGGTTGACTCTGATTCAATTGAAATTTCGTAAGGATGCTGCACACCCTGAGCAACAGAACCTGTTGCATCGAAATTAGTAGTATAAACAGTCTGTCCAACAGTATAAGTAACTGAACCTCCAGTTCCCAGAGCAGAACCACCAGAAGCAGGTATGGCTTCTTGCGCTTGCACATTAGTGAACTTAACACTAAACAGAAATATAATTGTTAGTTTTAGTAATATTTGCTTCATCCACTCGACTTTAATAATCATCCTGGTCAATATTCATGACCGATTACAATACTTAAATAATCTCAAATTATGAATAAATACATCCTTTTGCAACCGAATAACATGTCAGTTAACTATTCATAGAAACACGAAATAAATTTAAAATTTCGAACAGTTTATAATTTGATCAATAAGGCATTTCTTTCACATTAAATATCTCATAAAGTGACACTAAATCTCAAGTTCAGTTACTTCGACCCGAAATATTAGAGTTTTCACACACAAAACTAATCATTATTATTAAAATATTCAGTCCTTATAAGCGTAGTACAATATACTACAATAATGAATTTGCACATCAATTTTAAGGAATAAGAGTTACACAGAATAAGAGACAAAAACGGCAACAATACAATACTAGTTTGCCCATATTCCGAAACGGAATGAATATTTAAACAGACAATGAGATCTATTTAAATAAGAGTAAAATCAAATGGAAGGGATACAAGAAGAATAGCAAACAAATATTAATTAACTGATTAATACATCAATTAAGGGAGGAATGTTACGTACCTAGCTATACATTTTTCAAAAAATAGAAACTAAAGTCACGAGGTTGAAGGTTCATCACAATAGGGTTGCTATTAAATAGACTCGACACACTTAATATTTTACGACACAATAATGTAATATATAAGGCTTCAATTAGTAGCAATTTAAATAAAGCAAAAGTATTTTTTATCGATCAGTTGTAATTGCAAATTTATATTTAGCTGTATAGCGATGAGCACATTTAACTAGATTTAACTACATAACAAATTTAGACTGATATAACAAAAACCACTAAGGCTATTTAATCAAAACAAAAACAGGAAATTCAGGAAGCACTGTCACTACATTCTACAAAAAAATACTCAAGCAAAAAAAAACGAGATAGAATTGGCAAAATAAGAGTTTAAAAGCATCACAAAGTATAAGCTTACAATCGGGTAGGAGGAAAACGAAGCAGTTTCCTGCTTTCGCTTTCCGACCTCCCACACCACCGTACGTACCATTCAGTATACGGCGGTTTCTTGCTTTGACACCTTTCGACGTGCGATACGTTGTTTTCAGTTATCCTTTCGAGAAACATCACTCTTGCTATCCTTCGGATTCCGTCCTATTCTTTTGCATGGAGCCTCTTTCGAGCATCTGACTACAAAGGGCTCTCAAGGTAACTTTCATTTACTTGCGACGCTGCAAGATTCAACCCTTCCCAAATCAACTCGTAATTCGGCACTATGGTCTCGGCTGACTTCTCACCACAACCGTTGTCTGTGTATCTAAACTTACAAAACACGTCCGTGAGATCCCCCGGGTAAGACATGTAACCTTCATTCCATATAGCTGCCACTTTACACAAACGCCTTCCGGGTAGTTATAAGACTTTGTTTTGTTTGGCAGACTCGTCCAGACAATCATGCCTGATGTGATTCGTATTCCTCAGCCCATAACTTTGCCGCCGGCTTCCTTCAAATTCCAACTCACGATGGACACCCTGACCTTAAGCTAATGGTTGGTAACTACCGACCCAGTGGACTCACACCACCGAGTTATATGCCACGTACAGCACACCAAAAAGAAGCCCCATCGCAACAAAGCGATAGGGCATAAGAAAAAAAAACATGATTGATTAAACTTGTTGCTGCAAAATTCGAATACATCTCTCCAAACTGTCTTCCCAATGGGGAATCGTAACACAGAAAGTATTCTTAATTTTAGTTTTGTTCAAAACACTGTAATGGGGACGTGGAGTACGGGCAGGATATTCTTTAGTTTCAATAGGGCGAACATCGCAACATACAGCAGCAATACGATGAATAGCCTTCGTAAAATCATACCAGCTACAAACGCCTTCGTCAGAAAAATGATATACACCAGAAACGATTGTTTCACTACTCAATACATTCAGAATAACGTCAGCAAGATCTGCAGCATAAGTAGGTGTACCTATCTGATCAAAAATAACACTGAGAGAATCCCGCTCAAGGCCAAGCTTAATCATCGTTTTTACAAAATTGTTGCCAAACGAAGAATAAAGCCAAGCCGTTCGAATAATAATAGCATTCTGACAAGCTCCTATCAAAGCTTCTTCACCTGCAAGTTTTGACTTACCGTATACAGTAGCCGGGCACACAGGTTGATCTTCTGTATAAGGCATATAATTAGTTCCATCAAAAACATAATCGGTAGATATATGAACAACCTGTACATTATTATCACAAGCAACCTCACCAATGTTTCCAACAGCCTCGGCATTGATTTTATAACAAAGCTCAACATCGTCTTCGGCCTTATCAACAGCTGTATACGCAGCACAATTAACAATTGTATCTATGGCATTATCCTTTACAAAAGCATTGAGCGCAACCTTATCACAAATATCAAGTTCATCCACATCTGTGTAAATAAATTTGAACGCAGGAAAACGGCTAGAAGCTTGTTGCATCTCGTTGCCAAGTTGCCCACGACTACCGGTTATCAATATTGTTTTCATCTTCATTGTTACTTATTTTGATATTATGAATCTTACAAAATTAACTCTTATCAATTGGTAGTTAGAAATTCATTTCGGCATCCTTAAAAAACGGATGCTTCATATCTTTATCTGAAATAATAGCTTTATCGGCAGGAATTTTCCAATCAACAGCCAAAGACAGATCATTATATAAAATACCACGTTCAAGAGTTGGGTTGTAAAGATTATCACATTTGTAAGCAAAGATGGCTGTTTCTGTCAATACCGAAAAGCCATGAGCAAACCCTTGCGGTATAAGGAACTGAAGATGATTTTCTTCCGAAAGCTCCACACCATACCACTGTCCAAAAGTTGAAGAATTTTTGCGCAAATCAACTGCAACATCCCACACAGCTCCACGAACAGCAGACACAAGTTTAGACTGACTCTGTGGATTGAGTTGGTAATGCAATCCCCGAATTACGCCATACGATGATTTTGACTTATTATCCTGACAGAAATGCAGATTTATTCCTGCTTCATAATAAATCTTCTCATTGTATGATTCATAAAAAAAACCACGCGCATCTTCAAAAACACGAGGTTTAATAATAACAAGATCGTTTATTGGTGTTTGTATAATTTCCATGCTAAATTTATTAGAGTATTAAACCGTTTCGTTAGCTATTTTTAAAAGATACTCACCATAATGATTTTTCTTCAACGGTTCAGCGAGTTTAAGTAATTGGTTTTTGTTAATATACCCATAACGATACGCAATTTCTTCAAGGCATGCAACTTTCAAACCCTGACGGTTCTCAATAGTAGCAATAAAATTAGAAGCTTCAAGCAAACTATCGTGAGTACCCGTGTCAAGCCATGCCATACCGCGCCCCATCATTTTCAAGCTAAGACGCTCTTCTTCTAAATATAATCGATTTAAATCTGTTATTTCCAATTCTCCACGCTTCGACGGTTTTAATCCTTTCGCTTTTTTCACGACATCATTACTATAAAAATACAAGCCGGTCACAGCATAATTAGATTTCGGTCGAACGGGCTTTTCTTCCAAGCTTAAAACTTTTCCGTTTACGTCAAATTCAGCAACACCATATCTTTCCGGATCGTTTACATAATATCCAAACACGGTAGCACCATCTTTCAGTTTAGCAGCATCACGTAAAGTTCGTGAGAAATCAAAGCCATAGAAAATATTATCCCCCAACACCATGCAGACGCTATCATCACCTATGAATTTCTCACCAATAATAAAAGCCTGAGCCAAACCATCGGGTGATGGTTGAATGACATATTCCAGTCTAATACCAAGGTCATCACCATTTCCCAGTAAATTTTCATAAAGATGGATATCTTGAGGAGTAGAAATAATCAATATATCCTTAATTCCAGCCAACATCAACACCGATAACGGATAATAAATCATCGGTTTATCATAAACTGGAATAATTTGCTTAGAAATACTTTTGGTTATTGGATACAAACGAGTACCCGAACCACCTGCTAAAACAATACCTTTCATATATTTAGTCTCTTAAGTTACAAGTTTAAATACCAATCAAAATTAAAAGTTTATTCAACCTCATTATGGATGCCAAAGTTATATAATTTCTGACAATTAACAGTCACTTTAGCTGATTATTATTCTAAATCCAACTCACCCGACTTATAAAGCTGATAATTTCGGGCCAACAAAACCATAAACTTACTTATTTCAGTTTGCACCTGAAGAGTTTCAGGTGTGATCTCGTTTTTTTTCAAGCGTAACATCATAATTCCATATTGAAAATTAAAGCATAATTCAACATCACTCAGCTTTAAATCAATTTGTTGTTTACGCAGCTGAGCCAGGAAAGGAAGTATATGGTAAAACTTTGCATTATATCCAGCATTTTTACTCGAACGAATAATTGACGAATGAAGTTCATTCAACTCCTGCATAATATTCTTATTCAACTGAAGATGACCTTCGGTTTGGACATTTTCAAGCCGCATCATTTCAATCAGGCTTTCATACCACTCATACAAGCCTTTGCGTTCATCGTCAGCAACAGGATAGGGAATAATAATGCGCTCGTTGATTGTATCAATATTAAGATTAAAAGCACGGATCAAATCTTCCACCTGCCACATATAAAGCAGGTATTCACAAATATTTTCTTTTTTCAGTTTTCTCGCTATAAACATGATTCCAATTATCTGTAAACAATTATCAACTTTACAATTTTACTATTCAACAATATCAAAATTCCAATCACCATCTTCGTCTACAAAAGTAGGCTCAATAAAATCATCCAATTCGCGGCGTTCTTTTTTGGTCGGTCTTCCAGTTCCTCTGTCCCGCCCTGTTTGCCCAGCCAATTTGGCTAATTCTATTAACTCCAACTGATCCGGTGTAGTAACATTCAACATAAAGTCTGCCACTAATTTAGCATTCATTCGGTTTTCAGACAATGCCAGCACCTTAAATGAGAACAAAATAGGATTTCGTTTAATAGAAACAATATCGCCAACCTTCACATTTCGTGATGGTTTTACCTGAACATTCTGAACGATGACTTTTCCTTTTTTACAAGCATCAGCAGCTAATGTTCTTGTCTTAAACAAACGAACAGCCCAAAGCCATTTATCAATTCGTATCTCAGTCTTCATCGGCGATAGAGAAAATTAATTCAAATGATTAGCTAATTATTTATTATTATACTGCGTCATAGTCAACTGCATTCCAGAGAAACAGAAACTTTGAATTATTTCGGCACAACGATCAGCACGTTCAGGCAGTGCTTCCGATTGTTCTTTGGTCCATTTGCCCAGTACATATTCAATTTGACGACCTCTTGCAAAATCGTTACCAATACCAAAGCGCAAACGGGCATAATTATTATGCCCCAAAATTTCCTGAATATTTTTCAACCCATTATGCCCCGCATCCGATCCTTTGGGTTTTAAGCGAAGCGTTCCAAACGGCAAAGCCAGATCATCCACCACAACCAAAACGTTTTCAATGTCAATATTTTCTTTTTGCATCCAATATCTCAATGCATTTCCGCTCAAATTCATGAATGTAGATGGTTTCAACAGTATAAGAATACGTCCTTTGATTTTAATTTCGCAAGTTGAACCATAACGGTTTTCGCTAAAAAAAACATTGGACGCTTTAGCTAAAGCGTCCAATATTGTAAAACCTATGTTGTGGCGGGTATCCTGATACTCGTTACCAATATTGCCCAATCCGACAATTAAGTATTTCATGTTATTTGCAATTATTTTGCAGTTGCAGTAGCAGCAGCACCACGGGCAGCTCTAGTTAATTTAACTTGTGCAACAACTGCATTTTTCGCATTCAAAATTTCCAGATTTTCAACTGCAACATTAGCAACCTGAATAGATTTACCCAGTCCTAATTCCGTTACATCAACAATAACGTTTTCTGGGATTTGAGTATATAAACCTTTCACTTTTAATTTGCGCATTTCGAGAGCTAATTTACCACCGGCCTTAACACCTTCTGCCAATCCTTCAAGTTTGACCGGAAGTTCAACAACTACAGGTCTATCTTCAGTTACCTCTAAAAAGTCAATATGCAACACCTTGTCACTTACAGGGTAAAATTGTAAAGCTTTCATGATGGATTTAGTCTTTTTGCCATCAATATCCAAGTTTACAACAAAGACTTCCGGAGAATAAATCATTTTACGGATTTCACCAATAGTTGTTGTAAAATGAACGTTTTCGGCTCCACCATACAATACACATGGCACTTTATCCAAAACTCGTTCAGCTTTAGTAGCTTTTTTTCCAAGATCAGTTCTAACTGTTCCTTTTAAATCAAATGTCTTCATTTGTTCTTTAATAATATGTGTTACTCAAAATTTAAGCGTTTTATTTTTAAGTGATTAGTCGCTTAATTTCCCATCACACTTTCTTTTGCAAAAAAGTGAGGCAAAGGTAGATATAATTTGGGGAATCCACAATATCTGACATACAAATTCCACAAACAACTGTCGATCTGTAAATTCGATTCAATATCAATATTTTTATCCATGCAAAATAGTTATTTTTGCAAAGCAATCAGCAAATTGAATTTGAATGAACGAGACAATAAACAGAATGACACCATTCATTGTAATGGACGTTTTAGAACGAGCCAACGAATTAGAACGGAACGGAGTAAACATTATCCATCTCGAAGTTGGAGAACCCGACTTTGACATGCCCGAATGTATAACAAAAGCAGCCATTGAAGCTCTTCAAAAAGGTTCTACACATTACACTCATTCTCTCGGTGATCCTCAATTACGGTTGGCAATATGCGAATTTTACAAATCAGAATACAATGTTATTGTTGATCCGGAATGCATCGTAATCACATCCGGCTCATCACCGGCCATTCTCATGACGCTGATGCTACTCTGCCAGGTGGGAGATGAAGTCATAATGTCTAATCCGGGATATCCCTGCTACCGAAATTTCGCACTAGCTTGTCACGCAGAACCTGTCTGTGTATCACTACACGCGGAATCCGATTTTCAGTACGATATCACGGAAATAAAAAAGAAGATTACAGATAAAACCCGTGCTATTTTTGTGAATTCACCGATGAACCCAACCGGGACTCTGGTCAGTGACCAAGTGTACAAAGAACTGTCAGAATTGAACATTCCCATCATCTCGGATGAGATATACCATGGCTTGGTTTATAATGGGAAAGCATCATCAATACTCGAATTTACAAACAAAGCTTTTGTCATCAATGGATTTTCAAAACGATTTGCAATGACAGGCCTTCGTCTGGGGTACTTAATTGCTCCAAAAGAGCACATGCGATCCTTACAAATCTTACAACAGAACCTATTTATTTGCGCACCGAGCACAGCTCAAAAAGCCGGAATTGCAGCATTGAAAGAAGCAAATCATGATGTGGAGTTTATGCGCGCTACCTACAACGCAAGACGCTTATATATCATTGATCGACTGCGAAAGATGGGATTCATCATCCACACTGAACCACAGGGTGCTTTTTATGTTTTTTGTGATGCTCGCAAATTCACATCCGATTCATATCATTTTGCTTTCGATGTTCTTGAAAAAGCGCATGTCGGAATTACTCCCGGAATTGATTTTGGGACAAAAGGCGAAGGGTTTGTGCGCTTTTCATACGCAAATTCATTGGAAAATATCCGTTGCGGCATGGATCGTTTAGAAAATTATTTATCCGATACTATTCAATAAACAGATTTATTGCAAATTACAATAGCAAAAAAACACAAATTTATTTTCATTATTTTAGCAATACCACATGTAATTCAAAAAAAAGTATTATATTTGCGGGCTCAAAATACAGAGCAATAATTATTTTCAAATTATAAAGTAAAGGGAGGAAACAAACAATAGCTAAACAATTAACCATCAGACCTCAAAGAGGGAGAGTGAAAGAGCAACCCAATCGAATAAACGATAAAATAAAAGGGTTAAAAGAAGTTCGTTTGGTGGGCGACAATGTAGAACAAGGCGTTTATTCGTTTGACGAAGCCTTACGCATCGCCGATCAATTAGAATTAGATTTGGTTGAAATATCGCCGAATGCTGTACCACCGGTTTGTAAAGTTGTTGACTATCAAAAGTTTTTGTATCAACTTAAAAAGCGAGAAAAAGAAGCGAAGGCTAAAACAGCTAAAGTCATATTAAAAGAAATTCGTTTTGGACCTCAAACCGATGAGCATGATTACAATTTCAAATTGAAACATGCTCAGGGATTTCTAAAAGAAGGCTGTAAAGTAAAAGCCTACGTATTCTTCAAAGGACGCTCTATCCTCTTCAAAGAACAAGGCGAAGTTTTATTACTCCGTTTTGCCAGCGATTTGGAAGAATATGCCAAAGTAGACCAATTACCTCAATTGGAGGGGAAACGCATGATTATCATGTTTTCACCAAAAAAGGTAAAGTAAAATTGGCTACCACTAAGATTGGATTTCACAACTAAATTATAAAGTAAAAATGCCAAAAATGAAAACTAACTCCGGTGCTAAAAAAAGGTTTACCCTTACCGGAACAGGAAAGATTAAAAGAAAACATGCGTTTAAAAGCCACATTTTGACAAAAAAAACAACTAAGCAAAAACGTAACCTGACTCACACTGCTCTTGTTCACAAGACAGATCTGACCAACGTTAAAGAAATGCTTTGCTTGAAATAGTCAACTTAGTTCTTTTTGAATCTCATTTTTCTTAGTCTAAAAAACCGAATGTCTTTAGCCTTAAGTTCGTTCCAAAAGACGACGCTAACATTCACAAATCATTTTAATTATGCCAAGATCAGTAAATCACGTTGCTTCACGTAAAAGAAGAAAAAGAATTTTAAGCCTTACCAGAGGTTATTTTGGAGGTCGTCGTAACGTATGGACCGTAGCCAAAAACACATGGGAAAAAGGGTTGCAATATGCTTATCGCGACCGTAAAAACAAGAAACGTAACTTCCGCGGATTGTGGATTCAACGTATTAACGCTGCTGCACGTTTGGAAGGTATGTCATATTCAAAACTCATGGGAGCTTTACATAAAGCCGGCATTGAAATGAACCGTAAAGTATTGGCCGATTTAGCAATGAATCACCCTGAAGCATTCAAAGCTATTGTATTAAAAGCTAAAAACGTTTAATACATTTGTTTAGTTTCAGTTATTGTAAACCAAACGTATTTAATAAAAAAGAGGATGACCTGTTTATTGGTCATCCTCTTTTTTATAATACCACTAACAGAGCTGAAAGTAGCACCACACCGTTGCTAAAAGCATGCTGAATTCAGAAAATGTCAAGTTCATTTTGGAGATACTGACCAATACAGTTCAATAAAAAAGGCCGAAATTATTCGGCCTTTTTTATTAGTATAACGTACAATGTATTAAATCCAACGAACATAACAGAAATCCTGACGATGAGGCAGATCTTCATTTTTAGGGAACATTCGGAATCCAAATTTAAATGAACCTGCCATGTTTAACTTATAGTCAATACTGAAAAACAGCTTAGTTCCTTCTGTTTTTACAAGTTTTAATTCCTCAACATCATAAAGAGTATCAACATTATTCTTATCTAGCTTTGTAGCAACAAGTTCAATACCTATCCCTTTGTCATTAATATCATGAACATCAATTACAATGTTTATGTTATTGCTTTCACCAGCTTCCGGGTTATGAATCAGTTTTTCAGGCACATCCATTGTTACTACCTGAATATTATCCCAACCTGCAGCAACTTTTTCTTTCCACGCTGCAATTTCTTTTGCCTTTGAGAATCCATTTGCTTTTAATAAGGCTGAACGGGTTGCCAGCTTAGTATAAAAGCGAGCAATATAGTCATCAATCATTCGTTTGGTTGTGAAACGCGGAGTAATCTGAGCTAAAGAGTTCTTGATAACCTGAATCCATTCCGGAGAATATCCTTTGGTATTCTTAGCGAAATACAACGGAATGATTTCACTTTCCAGCATGCTATAAATAGTTGCAGCATCCAACTGATCCTGATGTACATCATTCTCATAAGTACGTTTCTCGGTCAGAGCCCAGCCGGCACCTTTCACATAACCTTCCAGCCACCAACCATCAAGTACCGAGAAATTCAGCACTCCATTCATTTGAGCTTTTTCGCCCGAAGTTCCCGAAGCCTCCAAAGGTCGAGTCGGAGTATTAAGCCAGATATCAACACCACAAATTAAACGTTTAGCCAAACGCATATCGTAGTTCTCAAGGAAAATAACTTTACCGAGGAACTGAGGCATGCGCGAGATTTCTACAATACGTTTGATCAGACCCTGCCCCCCCCCATCGGCAGGATGAGCTTTTCCAGTGAAAAGAAATTGAACCGGACGAAGAGGGTCATTAACTATTTTTTCCAAGCGCTCCAAATCAGTAAAAAGCAGATGAGCCCGTTTATAGGTTGCAAAACGACGACCAAAACCAATAATCAAAGCGTTCGGATTAATAGCCTCAAGAACAGAAACTATACGCGAAGGATCACCTTGATTTTTCAACCAGTTTTCTCTAAACTGATCTTTGATATAATCAATCAGTTTTATCTTCAGATTCATGCGCGTATGCCAAATTTCCTGATCCGGAATTTTATACACACCTTCCCATATTTTCATATTAGACTGGTCGGCATAAAATGCTTTCGTAAAGTACTTCTCATAAATGGCTTTCCAATCGGAAGATGTCCACGTAGGAAGATGAACACCATTTGTAACATAACCGACGTGCAGTTCTTCTGGAAAATATCCTTTCCAAATTGGACTAAACATCTCTTGCGAAACCTTGCCATGCAGCCAACTAACACCGTTCACTTCCTGACAAGTATTACAAGCAAAAGTACTCATGCTAAACTTTTCATTATGATCGCCCGGATGTTCGCGGCCCATATCAATAAATTCATCCCAGCTCAATTGTAATTTAGCAGGATATTCACTCATGTATTTTTGAAACAAAGACTCGTCAAAGCTATCATGTCCAGCTGGTACAGGTGTATGAACCGTATACAACGAACTTGCACGAACGATTTCCAATGCCTGATTAAATGTAAGATCTTTATCAGCAATTAAATCAACTAAACGCTGAGTATTAATTAAAGCGGCGTGCCCTTCATTACAATGGTATACATCTTTTTCTATTCCCAATTTCTTCAAAGCAAGAATACCGCCAATCCCTAACATGATTTCTTGTTTCATGCGGTTTTCCCAGTCCCCACCATAAAGTTGATGAGTGATTGAGCGATCGAATTCACTGTTCATGTCATTATCCGTATCCAGCAAATACAAAGAAATTCTACCTACCGCTACCTTCCATAAATAAGCGTAAACAGTTCGTCCGGGATAAGGAACCTCAATTATGAGAGGATTATCATTGGCATCTTTCATCTGAGTCAATGGAAGATTATTGAAATTTTGCGCTTCATAAACTGCAACCTGCTGCCCATCTACCGACAACGATTGAGTAAAATACCCATAGCGATACAAGAATCCAATGGCGGTCATATCTATATTACAATCGCTAGCTTCCTTCAAATAGTCACCGGCTAAAACTCCCAACCCACCGGAATAGATTTTCAAGACTTCAGTCAGACCATATTCCATACTAAAATAAGCGATTGATGGAGTAGCTGTATTTTTAGGGACATCCAGATAAGCCTTGAAGCTCTCATAGACGACATCTACCATTTTGATAAATTCAGTATCTTGTCCCATTGCCACCAATTTCTCATAATTCAGAATATTAAGTAACAATACCGGATTTGATGAAGCCTCAATCCAAGCCTCACGATCAATCTGTCGAAATAAACTTTTAGCATTGCTATCCCAAGCCCACCAAATATTTTGTGCGATCTCTTCCAGCTTGTTTAAACTTTCAGGCAAATGTGATTTTACATTTATCTCTTTCAAGTTTATTTCATTTACACTATTAACTCTAAGCTTCATAATTGCTAATCTTTTTAAATAACTAATACACTATTAAATAACGAGTTGAGAAAGAATACTATTTTATTTATATTCAATTGTAGTACAAAAATATACAAATTCAATTAATGAACGGTATCTCATTAATTAAAAAACAATATATAGACTTCAAACGTTTGCATAAATCATTGTCGACAAACCGTAGCGAAACGTCCTAAACATTACCATCAATCAGATACTAAGCCTTTTATTTTTATTTGTTAGTGCAATATGATATGCACTATCATAAAACTGAATGAAATGCTTCCAAAGAGCTTTTTCAGCAATAACAGAAGCTTTTTTCCGAACCGTTTGAATTTGCTCTTTAGTCAATGATGCGAACTTACCAATCATTTCAGCAATTTGTGTTGCAACTATGTAACTATTATAATCCGAACGATGTATCACCCCTACCCCATTTTCAACATCCAGCGGAGTATGGGACACCCACTGACCAAAACCTGACAAATCTGTTGTTATAGTTGGAACACTAAAAGCAATACTTTCGAGTGGAGTATAGCCCCATGGTTCATAATAAGATGGAAAAACGGTAAGATCCATCCCAATCAGCAAATCGTAATACGACTTATTGAAAATTCCATCCGATCCATTCAGATAAGATGGAACAAAAATAATCTTCACAGTCTGAGTTTGCTGATTTGTAAAATGATACCAGTGAATTGCCGACATTATGTTATCATTATAATAATCATAAAGTTCGTGTGTAGTAAACCTATTCCATGAATAAAGAGTTGAAGCCGGATTACTTATTGCCGAGGCCAGATCAGCCCGAAAGCCTTTGATATGTGCCGGAACCATAAGAAATGCCACTACCTCTCTAGACAAGTCAGGCTGAGAAGCCAATTGTTTCAATGCCTCTATAAAAGTGTCAATACCTTTATTCTTATACTCATAACGTCCAGCAGTACCAACGAACAAGGCATCATCCGTAAGTGAATAGCCCAATAACTTTTCAGCTACTTTTTTCATGGTTTGGCGTGCTTCCTCACGTTTTACATCAAATTTCTTTCCTTTCGGAACAAAGTCATCTTCAAAACCATTCGGAGTAACAACATCAGGCTTTTTATCAAGTAATTGTTCACATTCCAAGCCCGTTATTTCACTGACCGTAGTAAAACAATCAACCATACGTGCAGCCTCCTTTTCTGTAGAATGTTTAGAAACCATATTCAGCTCATAGGCCATCTGATCTCCGTTATATTCATTCAAATAATCATACAAGGGTTTGTGATTTCCGGCAATTGATCGACCGATAGACGTTGCATGAGTAGTAAAAATAGTCGCTACAGAGGGAAGTTGTTTTTGAATGTAAAATGCACCAAAAGTAGTCATCCATTCATTAAAATGTGCTACAACCTGATTATTGTCGGTTAATCCAAAGAAACGATAATAACTTTCGATAATCATTCCTGTGGCATATCCAAACATGGAGGATTCATCGTAGTCGCCATAAGCAGCAATGGAATTAACTCCTACTTGCTCCCAAACCTGACCATAAATTTCATTTTTACGAGCCATCAGTGGCATAAAATCGACCAACACAGCAATAGGCTTTCCGGGAATATCCCAACGCCCAACACGTATTTTTAATTTGTATTTATCCTCAGTAAACTCTTTCCAACCGGGATATAAGTCTGGAACTTCGTCAAACAATGGATTTTTCTGTTCCAACCAGACATCTGGACCTATAAAAATCAACTTATCAGGGTGAGATTTTTGCAAAGTGGCAGCCCGAGTTGATAAAACTGTGTAAATACCACCAACCATATTACACACTTCCCAACTGGTCTCAAAAATATATTCGGGTTTCAAAGAATTCGACATGAATAGATAATTAAAATGATTGCAAATATAATACTTTTTTACCTGAAACTATTGTTAAGTAGAAATTTGAAACTCATTTTGAATTATCTAGAAATTAGAATAAACAAGATTTAATCTCTCCCTGATAATTCAAGAACAGAATAAACTCTCAGCATACTTTTCTGAATTACCCACGTCCTAAATCTGTTATCAAAAACAAAAGAGATAAACAATGTTACCAAAGTTCGCGTTTTTGTCAGCAATAATTCGTATTTTTAGTCCCTAATCGTACGTTAATTATTAATTATTAATTATCAATCATTTACATAAATATGGGAGCTAAGAAAAATTTTGTTTTAGACACGAATGTCATTCTGCACGATTATAATTGTGTACACAATTTTGAAGAAAATGATATCTACATTCCAATTGTTGTGTTGGAAGAGCTGGATCACTTCAAAAAAGGCAACGAACAAATAAATTTCAACGCTCGCGAATTTGCCCGTGAACTGGATCTGATCGCAGATGACAAACTGTTTACAAAAGGGGCTGACCTGGGAGTGGGGAAAGGAAAACTATTTATCCTCACAGGTGGTGAATACCCCGATATCATTTCAAAATCGTTTATAGAAAAAACACCCGACCATCGGATACTTGCCAGCACGTATGTGTTACGCGAACAGAAAAAAAAGAACAAAACAGTTCTTGTCAGTAAAGATATCAACCTGCGAATGAAAGCACTTTCATTGGGACTGGAAGCTGAAGATTATATAAATGATAAAGTTACCGATTTCAATGTCTTTGAAAAAACATACGAAACATACGAGAACATTGCACCGGAACTTATCGATCGGCTTTACAGCGGTGATGGAAGTATTTCTGTTGACGAACTGGATTTTTCGTCAGACATTGAACCTCAAGAGTGCTTCATATTAAAAAGTGTACGATCTAGTGTATTAGCCCGATATAATCCTCAAACGGGAATGGTAAAACGAGTTGAAAAAGAAAGGTCTTTCGGCATAGAGCCGCGCAATGCAGAGCAAGCTTTTGCCATGAATGTATTGCTTGATGAAGATGTAAAATTAGTTGCTTTGACTGGAAAGTCGGGAACAGGAAAAACATTGTTAGCTCTTGCCGCCGCCTTGCAAAAGAACGAAGCATATAAACAAATTCTTCTAGCCAGACCTATCGTGGCACTGGGAAATAAGGATCTTGGGTTCCTTCCCGGAGACGAAAAACAAAAAATAGCTCCTTATATGCAGCCGCTATTCGACAACCTGAATGTGATTAAGCATAATTTTTCATACCAGGGCAAAGAAATCAGATTGATTGAAGAGATGCAGCGTAACGAACAGTTAGTCATCGAAGCATTAGCATATATCCGCGGGCGAAGCTTGAGCGACACTTTTTTTATTGTTGACGAGGCGCAAAACCTAACGCCGCACGAAATCAAGACCATCATTACGCGAGCAGGCGAAGGTACAAAAATTGTATTTACAGGTGATATTCAACAAATAGATTCGCCTTATCTGGATATGCTTTCCAATGGTTTAGTGTACATGATCGACCGTATGCGGGGACAAAACATCTTTGCTCACATCAATCTAGTAAAAGGGGAAAGAAGCTTCCTGTCCGAACTGGCAAGTGATCTTTTATAGACACAACGTAAAAGAATTCAATATTCTCAAAAACTCTTATGATTAATCAAACCGCAATAACAAATAAACTTGCAACTGAAAATATAGGCAAACTTATCTGGACGTATTCGCTTCCGGCCATTACAGGAACAGTTGTAATGTCATTGTATAATGTTGTTGATCGGATTTTTATCGGGCAGGGAGTCGGTCCGCTAGCCATATCAGGTTTAGCACTGACTTTCCCGTTCATGATTTTTCTTATGGCATTTGGGATGTTGATCGGAGCGGGTTCTGCAGCTCGGATTTCGATTACATTAGGTCAGAACAACATAGAGAAAGCCGAGAAAATACTTGCGAATGCCTTTACTCTAACATTAATCATTTCGGGGACGGTTGTGGTTATTTCATACATTTTCATGCATGATGTTCTTCTTCTTTTCGGAGGAACGAGTAGAACCATACATTATGCCGAAGACTTCATGCAGATTATCATTCCCGGCGGAATATTTACGGCACTCAGCTATGGATTCAATAATATTATGCGGGCTTCCGGTTATCCAACCAAAGCTATGTATACCATGATAATCTGTGCTGTTATTAATGCAATTTTGGCGCCTCTGTTTATCTTTGGTTTTCATTGGGGTATACAAGGTGCAGCCTGGGCAACGAATATATCGTACCTGATTGGAACCATTTGGGTTTTATCCCATTTCTTACAAAAAAGTTCTAATTTGCGCTTTCACCGCAAAAACTTCAGACTAGAAAAAGAAGTTGTAAAATCTATCATCAGCATCGGCATGTCACCCTTTAGTATGCAAATGGCAACATGCTGTGTTGTACTATTGGTGAATTCCACGCTGATACATTACGGAGGTGATCTGGCAATCGGAGCTTTCGGAATAATCAACAGCGTAAATACACTGATAGTAATGATTATTATCGGGCTGAATCAGGGAACTCAGCCTATCATTGGGTATAATTATGGAGCTAAAAACTTTAACCGGATGTTTAGGACTTTGAAGTATGCTGTGGTTATTGGAAGCTGTATCACCACGATTGGCTTTATTGTCGGAACATTTTTTTCGGACGGAACTGCTGCCCTTTTCACACGCGACAAAGAACTTCAAGCCATTGCAAGTAAAGCACTACGAATCTCGGTCGCGCTATTTCCGATTATCGGATCGCAGATTGTTATTACCAATTTTTTTCAGTCAATAGGAAAGGCCAAAATATCTATTTTTTTAAGTCTGACACGCCAGTTTTTATTTCTTATTCCTTGTTTGCTACTATTTCCTCCCATTTTCGGAGTTAGTGGAGCCTGGTATGCCATGCCGGTTTCAGATGCACTGGCCACAATTGTTGCCTTTATTACGATCTTTATTTTCATTCGTAAATTCCGGGCAAAACCGGCTGCTATTTTATAAAAAAAGAGACATGGCCAGTTAATTAGCCATGCCATGTCTCCTTTTTTTCATTTGGTTATTCTTATTTATGCACCAATACCCATGCATCTGGGAATCGGTTAGAAATTTCTTTGATGCGAACGTGAGCTTGTTTGTAATCGTTATAAGCAGAAATCAATACCCGATACATTCCTTTTTCGTTGATAACTACGATAGCTTGATTTCCTTCGGCTTTCAATGTACTTTGCAGACCTTTTGCATTGGTTTGTTTACCGAAACTACCCACAACAACATAATATTTATAGTTCAAAGCGCCATCGCCGCCATCAACTAAACTGAAGTTTTCATTTCGGGTAACTTCGTTTTCAGCTACTTCGCTTTTTGGAGCTTCGGCAGCCGGAGTATAAGAAGGTGTTGAAGGAATAGTAGGAGCAATCGTTGTTTTTGGAGCACCGGCTTCAATATTTGCACCTGCTGGAATTTCAGCTATTTTTTGTTTAGTTTTACAGGCAGATGTAGCCATAATTACTACGGCCAATGCAACTGCCAATCGAATTGATTTCATGTTTAATTTGTTTATGGATTTATTGTTTATGAATAATTGTTCTTTTGAAGAACAGGACGGCACAGCTAATTAATTAGCCCTCCTTTTTATCATCTGTCTCATTTCGACTACAAAGATGATAAGAAAAATGCAGGAAAACAATAGTATTAATGAATTTTGCAAAAAAAAACAACTATCCGTGGAAACAAAACGGGACTAAACGACGTTCTAGGAATAGAAATTTATAAATTCTATATATTACTAACTCATTAAAACAATTAAGTCATGAAATTTTCATTGCCAGAATTACCTTATGCACACAATGCATTAGAACCTATTATTAGCGAAAAAACAATCAGTTTTCATTATGGTAAACACCACCAAACGTATGTAAACAATCTGAATGGTCTGGTAGAAGGAACTGAATTCGCAAATGCGGATCTTGAAACTATTGTAAAAAAATCAGAAGGACCTATCTTCAACAACGCTGCCCAGATATGGAATCATACATTCTATTTTCTTTCGCTGACTCCAAACAAAGGTAGTGTACCGAGCGATAAACTAGCCAAAGCTATCGATGCAACATGGGGTTCGCTTGATGCTTTTAAAGCTGAATTCAACAAAGCCGCCGTATCGGTATTTGGTTCCGGTTGGGCATGGCTTGTAAAAGA
>WSSedL1CaDRAFT_10000431_pt1 | contig 29749 bp, 22 predicted proteins | sample WetSurSL1Cattail_FD_9464 | JGI IMG/M metagenome (IMG submission 9464)
AAATATGCTCCGGGGTTTTTGGGTAAAACCAGCCAGCCAGTCCATCAAACCGGCTTGGTCGGCATGAGCCGAAAAACCGCCGATGGAATGAATTTTGGCGTGAACCCCTACTTCTTCTCCCATGATCTTAACTACTTTGGCGCCCTCCAACAGTCTCCGCCCCAGCGTCTCATCGGCTTGATATCCTACAAACAAAATATGGGATTCGGGCCGCCACAGATTATGTTTTAAGTGATGCAAAATCCGGCCGGCTTCGCACATGCCATTGGCGGAGATAATAACGGCTCCTTTGGCGGTGGCATTCAAAAGTTTAGATTGTTCCGCGGTCCGAATAAACTTTAAGTTAGGAAACTCAAAGGGACTTTCATGAGCGGCAAATAATTGCCGGGTCTCTTCATCATAACAGTCAGGATTATCGCGGTAAATCTCCGTCACTGAAACCGCCATCGGGCTGTCGATATAAACCGGTATCCGGGGGATCTGGCCGCTTCGCAGCAGGTTTTTAATATAATAAAGCAAATCCTGGGTCCGGCCTACTGCAAAAGCCGGGATTACCAAGTTACCGCCGGAATTTACACTTTCAATAATGATCTTGCGCAATAAGTCGACCTTTTGAGTATGGTCTTCGTGAAGCCGGTTTCCGTAAGTGGATTCGATCAGCACATAATCGGCTTCTGCCACCAAAGTGGGATCCTGGATAATAGGCTGGTTGTTTTGGCCCAAGTCGCCCGAAAAAACAATTTTGGTAGTTACCCCGTCTTCCGTGATGAAAACTTCAATGATTGAGGAACCTAAAATATGCCCCGCATCTAAAAAACGCACTCTTACCCCAGGTAAAGGTAGAAATTCTTCATTGTAGCTTTTGGGCTCAAATAAGCCTAAACACTGTAAGGCCTCGGCAGCAGTATATAAGGGATTTTCCAAAGGAACACCGGCCCTTTGGTGTTTCCGGTTACGCCATTCGACCTCCATTTCCTGGATATGGCCGGAGTCCGGTAGTACGATTCCACATAATTGCCGGGTGGCTTTGGTAGTGAAAATCTTCTTTTTAAAACCCGATTTCCATAATTTGGGCAGTAATCCGGAATGGTCCACGTGGGCATGGGTTAACAGCACAAAATCCAGTTTTCCAGGGTTAAAAATAAATTCTTGACGATTTAATTGACGGATCTCTTTACTCCCCTGAAACATCCCGCAATCCACTAAAAACCGACCGCCTGTAGTCTCCACCAAGTAACTGGAACCGGTGACCGTACCGGCGGCGCCACAAAATGTTATCTGCATCAAGTTTCCCCCAATCTGATAAAATATTTTGACAAACGTGCCGCTCTCTGCTATACTTATACCTGTGCTTTTCCGGGGTGTGGCTCAGCTTGGTAGAGCGTTCGGTTCGGGACCGAAAGGCCGGAGGTTCAAATCCTCTCACCCCGACCACTAAAATTGCAGATAAGTAAGTAAATTAAAAAGCCGCAAGGCTTTTTTTTATTTGAAAAGACTTCGGCTTTTATTTCGGTTTTCCTCTATTTTGGCAGTTAACGCCCAAAACTTAATCGGATTTTAGTTTTTTCCAATAACTTTTCGTTTTTGGCCATAACCAATAACTAATAACTGCCTAAATGATATCCCGTATTAAATCAAGCGGTTTTACCTGCTGTTCACTCCAATGATAACACTGCTCAATCTCAGCTATTGCCTCACCCGCTGCAGTTTGGCTTCGGGCATATACTTCTGCCAAAACCGCCCCTTGTTCAACATATTCTCCCACTTTAACCAGCAATTTAACTCCGACTTCCGGCATAATCACATCTGCTAACATTTTGCGCCCGGCGCCCAACTTCATTGCGCAAATTCCCAAAGCCCGGCAATCAATCCGTTGTACCCAACCATTTCGAGATGCAAACACCGGCCGCACTACCGACGCCGGGGCCAACCGGCTCGGATCATCTACAACTTGGGGATCTCCCCCTTGAGCTGTGATCAATTGTTTAAATTTCGCTGTTCCCAAGCCCTTATCAAGCATCTCCTGCATTAATGAGGCTCCCGCTTCCGGCGTATCAACCCGTTCAGCTAACCAGGCCATATATCCTCCCAAAATCAAACATAGTCTGGTTAAATCCGACGGTCCTTGACCTTTTAAAGTTTCAATCGCTTCCACAACTTCCAAACTATTTCCGATGGCCCGTCCTAGTGGCTCATTCATATCGCTGAGTACAGCCTTAAAGCGGCGGCCTGAACGGTTCCCAATCTCCACCATGGTTTGGGCAAGCTTAGTGGCTTGGCCGTAATCCCGCATAAAAGCGCCATCCCCAAATTTTACATCTAATAAAACAGCGTCCGCACCGGCAGCTAATTTTTTGGAAACTATACTGCTGGCAATCAAGGGAATGCTCTCAACAGTTGCGGTAAGGTCACGTAAGGCATAAAGTTTTTTGTCCGCCGGTACCATATGACCGCTCTGCCCTATCAGGGCAACCCCAATTTGAGACACCTGTTGTAAAAATTCAGTTTGGGGCAGGCTGGTCTTAAAACCAGGAATCGCTTCCAACTTATCAATCGTTCCCCCGGTATGTCCAAGACCCCGACCTGACATTTTGGCAACCGGTATACCCGCAGCAGCAACCAATGGGATGAGAACCAATGAAGTTTTATCCCCTACGCCACCGGTACTGTGTTTATCAACTTTTCGGCCCGGAATCGAAGATAAATTAATAGTGTCACCCGATTTTGCCATCTCCAGGGTCAGGTAGGTACATTCATCAAAGGTCATTCCTTTAAAAAACACCGCCATACACCAAGCGCTCATCTGATAATCGGGAATTTGACCCGCTACAAAACCGGAGATTAAATAATGAATCTCCTCCCTGGTCAGCTCGCCGCCTTCACGCTTTTTCCAGATTAAATCATAAACTCTCATGCTGTCTCCTCAAAAATAGCTTTACCCATTAATTTGGCTGGCAAACTCTTCTCCGACCGGCCAGGGTTCCAAATTAAACCAGTGGCATAGGGAAGCGGCGATATCGGCAAAAGTACCCCGAATACCTAAATCGATTCCATCCGGCAAACCCGGTCCTACTATCAATAAAGGAGTGTATTCCCGGGAATGGTCCGTACTCGGGGTAGTCGGATCACCGCCATGATCCCCGGTGATAATCATCACGTCACCCCGCCGGAGTTTGGGCAAATTTTGGCCCATCCAAGTGTCAAACTCTTGTAAAGCCTTGGCATATCCAGTTGGATCATTTCGATGGCCATATAACATATCGAAATCAATACAATTGACAAAAACCAAGCCCTTAAAATCCCGCTCTATCAACTCACTAGTGAACGCCAAGGTCTCCTGGTTGTTATGAGTGTGATTCGAATCAGTCAGTCCCTGGTAACTAAAGATATCTTCCAGTTTCCCGACGCCATAAACAGTTAATCCTTTTGCTTTAATTCGGTCCAAAGCAGTAGGACCGAATGGCTTTAATGAGAAATCCTTACGCCCGGGTGTGCGATAGAACGAACCCGGCTTTCCCAAAAACGGACGCGCGATGACCCGGCCCACCGCATGTTCTCCCCCAAGCATTTCACGAGCCGTTTCACAGTATTGATATAGTTTTTCCAGGGGGACGATCTCTTCGTGAGCGGCAATTTGAAAGACGCTGTCCGCCGAAGTATAAACGATCAATTGCTGGGTCTTAAGATGCTGAGCACCCAACTCATCGATGATCGCAGTCCCTGAAGCCGCTTTGTTACCCAGAACACCATGCCCGGTTTTGCGGGAAAACTCCGCAATGATCTCGGCGGGAAATCCATGCGGATATACCGGAAAAGGCTTATCCAAAATTAAACCCGCCATCTCCCAATGACCGGTAGTAGTATCCTTACCTGCCGAACGTTCCGCCATTTTTCCAAAGACCTTACCCATGACATCACCGGAAACACCCTGAATCGAAGTTAATCTTCCCAGACCGGCCGTTTCTAAATTGGGTAATGTTAAACCGCCCACCGCTTTGGCAGTATTAGCTACCGTATTACTTCCCTGATCACCGTAAAGATCAGCGTCCGGGAGTTCGCCTACCCCCACTCCATCAAGAACAATTAAAAAAATTCGCTTGGTTTGCATTTTCTCCCCCATATTTATGAATTAAGATTTTGTAAAAAAGCTGGTGAGGGCTTGCCGAGATAGTAACCCTGACCGAAAGTAACGCCGATTTCTTTTAAAATCCCGGCTACTTCGGCACTCTCTACAAATTCAGCTACCGTTTCTATATGAAGGTTTTTGGCCAAATCATACATCGCCTGGACCAAACATCGTAAGGTTGGATCACTATCCAGTGTTCGGATAAAAGTACCATCTAATTTTAATTGGTTAATCGGGAGGTTTCGCAGATAATAAAAAGAGTTAAATCCGGCTCCGAAATCATCAAGGGCAAAACGGCAACCAACTGATTTTAAACGCTTAATCCATTCCTCCGCCAAATTTAAATCTTTGACTACCGATGTTTCAGTGATCTCAAATCCGATCCTTCCCGGTTCAATCCCATATTGTAACAAATTATCTTCAATATAGACCAGGAACTCCTCATCCGCCAGGCTATATCCGGAAAGGTTCATAAAGATCCGAATATCAGGACGTTCATACAGAGTATAAATAACATGCTTAACTACCCAGCGATCAATCTGGGGCATCAACCCAAACTGTTCAGCAGCCGATATAAAAACATTGGGCATGATGATCGTTCCGCTAATACTAAGTCGTAGTAATGCTTCATAATGTTCAACCTGGTTATCTTCCAACCGGATTACCGGCTGAAAATAAAGCATAAATCCATCTTCCTCCAAAGCATCTTTAATTTGGGATACGAGCTCATTCGTTTGGGAGAGGAGTGACATCGTGTTATCTTCGGGATAATACATGACTACCCGGTTTCGGCCTTGGCGTTTAGCGCTATACATGGCCGTATCCGCCTGAGATATGATTGTTCCTTGATCACTATTACCGTCAACCGGTACGATTCCTATACTCAGTCCGAGATGAAAACTATGATTTTCAAAGGCAAAACGATGTTCTTCAATTGATTGGCAGATCCGTTCTGCCACCACTTTGGCCTCAAGAGCGTTTTCACCCTCTAGCAGCAAAGCAAATTCATCGCCGCCAAACCTGGCCAATAAATCTGTAGTGCGCAACTGTTCTTGCAACAAACCGGTGACTGTAACCAGAACTCTGTCACCCGTCGTATGCCCGAGAGTATCATTGACAAATTTGAAATTATCAAGATCCATCAACATAAAGGTGCTGGGAGTACCCCGGCGGGCGCGGGCTACTCCTCTTTTTAAGGAATTCTCCAATAAACGGCGATTGGGTAAACTGGTTAGCTGATCATGAGTTGCCAGAAAGCCAAGCTGTTTCTCCTGTTGTTTACGTTTTGAATCAAGCGCCTCTAACTGACCAGCCATTTTATCAAAGGAATGAATTAAAAAATCCAATTCATCCTGGTGACTTGGCTTCTGTCCTTTTTGGTTTGACTGTATATCCGACAGCCGAATATCAAATCGCCCCTCTGCTAAGGTGCTGAAACCGTTTAAAAGCAATGCGATTCTTTTGCCCAATATCGAATTGGTTAAAAAATAGATTACGATCAGTAAAACTAAAATTGCCGTGATTGTATATAAAAGCGTAATCAAAAAAGCTTGTTTGCTCTGTTTCTCCAATAGTTGCTTGGAAAATGCAATCTTTACCAAGAGCGGAGGTTGAGATTTATGGATAACCGGCAGGTAAGTATCCAGAGATTGGGCGGTTTCACGGAAAATTCGTTCCTGGGCGGTAATTGCCGGTACAGACCGTTCGGTTTCGCCGATATAAGCTACATTATTATGAGCCAATACGCGGCCTTGCCGATCTAATACCGAAACCTCCATTAAATCCACAGAACTATTAAAAATCTGTTCACAAAGATTGCTCAAACCATAAAGCGATTTCGACGAACCGCCGACTTCCAAGCTAAAATTTACTTTCTGCCATAATGGATAAATCAGCGCCTGGCCCCGTAAAAAAATTTGCATCGCGGTATTGCGGCGAGTTAAATTTTGATAAAAAAATGCATGAATTGCGATAATGATTAAAACCGTAACTCCAAGCGTACGAAACATATTTACTGAAATACGCGGTGTTTTCATTGCAGATACCTTTCAAAATAAGCCCGCACTACGGGATCAAAAAGTTTAAGAGCCTCCTTGGAAAACTCCCGACCCACCCGGCGAAAACTATCGTTCTCCGGAGTGATCACTGTCATCTTGCTTGATCTGATTTTGGCAAGATAATATTTGTTTCGTTCGGCTATCAAACGACGTTGCCGAAAACGAGCATCTTGTAATAAGGAAAAGATCATCTTCATTTCGGTGGGCGATAGTTTCGTATGCAAGGAATTACCGGTCAAAACGACCAGCGGATCAAAGGTATGTTCACTAAGGGTTAAATATTGTTGATACTTTCCCAATTCATTGGTATAAATGATAGGGATCGAGTTTTCCTGACCCTCGATAATTCCCCTTTTAAGGGCAGGAATCACTTCACCCCAATCCATCGAAGTCGGGACTGCCGCCAATTTTGTAAAAAAAGCGATATCAATAGGATTTTGCATAACCCAGATATGCAAATCCAATAAATCCCCCGGTTTCTTTACCTGAATGGACCGGGTGGTTATGGAACGAAAACCGTTTTCCCAATAGCTAATGCCGGTCAATTCACTCTCAGCCAGTGATTTCAAAACATATTGGCCGGGTTCACCATCTAAAGCCTGATTGGCTTGTTCCTCGGAATTAAAAAGATATGGCAATTCCCAAATGTTCATGACATGCGCAAATGATGATAAAGATGCCGCTGAGACTATGGCAAAATCCAGTGTCCCTTTTTGGACCATTTTTACGAGCTCTATCTCCTGTCCAAATTGCATATTGCCATATACCTCTACAGCAATCCTGCCATTGGTTTTGTTTCGTATTTCCTGTGCTACCTCTTCGGCAACGGTATGCGTAGGATGTTCCAATTTTTCTCCATGCGCCAGTCTTAATATGACCGATGGTGTTCCGGCTTCGGATGATTGATTTGCCATGATAGCACATGCGATTCCCGATAATAAATTTGGATCATTAAAGAAACAAATCAATAAAACAAGGAAAACAAGGATTATGCTCAAAACGCAACTTCTTTTTTCCCTGGGCCAAAAAGAACCAATCATTCCAAGATACCCCATCTGTAAATAATCACTATATAATTCGTCAGTCTCGATAATTTTCCTCTTAAAAATCGAGACGGGCTCCCTTAAACAATAGTCCGGTTTTATTAGCGACTAAAAAAGAAAGAAAACACCATTTTTATGACTAATTTAATTGTTCCAAACGTTCTTTTATCTTAGCGGCTTTCTCCTGAAATGCCGCTAATTTTTCGCGTTCTTTGGCAACCACTTGGGGTGGAGCTTTGGTACTAAAAGCCGGGCTTTCGATGCGCGCTATGATCTTTATTATTTCCCCCTCCAACTGGCTTAGCTCCTTGGATAAGCGCTCTTTCTCTTTGACGGCATCAACCAAACCGGCCACCGGCATAAAAATAGTGATGCCTGCCGCAACCGCACTGATGGCTTTCTCCACTTTAAAATTTTCATCATCAACGAGTTGCGAGCTTCCAACTCCGGCCATGCTGGAAATATACTGAATATTACGTTCCAAGGCAGCTTTTTTCTCCGCCGAACTCACCAATATTGCCTCCACTTTCTTCTGAGGCTGCACATTAGCTTCAGCCCGAATATTACGAATAGTCCTGACAACCTCAATAATGGTTTCCATTTCATTCTCGGCGGTGGAAAACTGAAGCTTTCCATTCTGAGTAGGCCATTTCGCTATCATAATACTTTCGCCTTCATGCGGCAACGCCTGCCAAATCTCTTCCGTCAAGAACGGCATAAATGGATGCATGAGTTCCATTGTCTGCCGCAATACCCTGGTTAAGATCGATTGAGCAATCATCCGTTCCAAAGAATTCTCCTCCTGATAAAGACGGGGTTTGGAAAACTCAATATACCAGTCGCAATACTCACTCCATAAAAAATCATATAATAATGACGCTGCAGCTCCTAAATCAAAACGTTCCAGTAACCGAGTAACTTCTGCAGTAACCGTTTCCATGCGGGACAAAATCCATTGATCCGGAAGTGTCAACCATTCTGAAGGGAGAACATTATTTTCGCCAATCGCAAAAGAATTCAACATGGAGGAATGAAGATCGCCGACTAGATCGCCCTCAGTTTTAGCTTTCTCATAATGCATCAGCACAAACCGGGCGGCATTCCAAATTTTATTGGTAAAATTGCGACTGCCTTCAACTTTTTCCATTTGAAAACGTTGATCCTGCCCCAAGGCGGTCCCGGTTGCCAAGGTGAACCGTAAGGTATCGGCGCCAAATTGGTTAATGATATCTTGGGGGTCGACAATCGTCTCCGGCCGCGATTTACTCATCTTTTTGCCATATTTATCAAGCACCAGACCATGAATTAAAACCTTCTTGAAAGGTTCCTCGTTTTGAGATTCCAGCCCCATGAAGATCATCCGGGCCACCCAAAAGAAAATGATATCTCTACCGGTAACCAATACTGAGGTAGGATAAAAATGTTTCAACTCAGCGGTTTCTTGCGGCCATCCCAGGGTAGAGAACGGCCATAGTCCGGATGAAAACCAAGTATCCAATACATCCGAGTCTTGTTCCAGTTTTTTACTACCGCATTTGGGGCAGACTGTAGGTTCGGTACGGGCGGCGATCACTTCACGACAATCCTCGCAATACCAGACCGGAATACGATGTCCCCACCACAATTGGCGTGAAATACACCAATCCCGAATATTCTCCAGCCATCCCAGATAAATTTTGGTAAAACGTTCCGGTACAAATTCAATTTTTCCATCAATCACCGCTTTAATAGCCGGCTCAGCCAAGGGTTTCATCTTTACAAACCATTGTTTAGAGATTAATGGCTCAATAATAGTGTCGCAGCGATAGCACTGACCCACCGCATGATTGTGCTCTTCCACACCCATCAGGTATCCTTGCTGCTCCAACTCTAGAACCAAAGCAGTCCGGCATTCATACCGATCCATGCCTGCATATTTGCCGGTATCCGGCGTCATTTTAGCATCAAAATCAATCACAGTTATCTGGGGCAGATTATGGCGCATGCCCATTTCAAAATCATTAATATCATGGGCGGGAGTCACTTTCACGGCTCCGGTGCCAAAATTCATATCCACATAAGCGTCGGCAATGATCGGGATTTTCCTGCCTATGATCGGCAGAATTACTGCTTTACCGATTACATTCTTATAGCGTTCATCCTCGGGATGAACCGCTACTGCGGTATCGCCGAGCATGGTCTCGGGTCTAGTGGTAGCTACCTCAATAAAACCGCCGCCATCGGCGAAAGGATAACGGATATGCCACAGATGCCCCGCCCGGTCCTCATGCTCGACTTCAATATCGGAAATCGTGGTATGGCATTTGGGACACCAGTTGATCAAGTAACTACCCCGGTAGATTAATCCCTTTTCATAAAGCTTAATAAAGATCTCGCGAACCGCCGCCGAGCACCCTTGATCCATGGTGAAACGTTCCCGATCCCAATCGCAGGAAGCTCCCATCCGTTTCAATTGTTTGATGATGGTCCCGCCGTACTGTTCTTTCCATGACCAGACCCTTTCCAAAAACTTCTCCCGTCCCAGATCATGCTTTGAAAGGCCTTCCCTGGCCAAAGACTCTTCCACCCTTGCTTGAGTGGCAATACCGGCATGGTCGGTGCCCGGCATCCAAAGGGCATTATAACCCTGCATTCTCCGCCAGCGGATCAAGACATCCTGTAAGGTATTGTCCAAAGCGTGTCCCAGATGAAGCACCCCGGTAACATTGGGGGGCGGGATGACGATACAATAAGGCTTTTTATCCTTTTCCACCTCGGCATGAAAATATTTCTTATCCAGCCAAAATTGATACCATTTTTCCTCTACACTCTGGGGATTATAAACCGTTGATAAACTCATGAAAAAAACCTCCTTTAAAAAATAAAAAAGACTATCGCCTTAACAAGGACGAAAGTCTCAACCTCCGTGGTACCACCTAATTTCCCGATATCCGGGCACTTTTACGCTGTAACGGGCGACCCCGACCGGAGCTATTATAACGCTCAACTATCCATTTATCGATAGCGTAAAGCGTTAGTTCACTAAATATTATTTCATAATAATTTTTTAATCCGGTAACTCCCAGGCGACCTTCAACTTTCTACAGCAAGGCCTTGCACCAACCGGCCTCTCGCTTATCCCGAGAAAGTTTACTCCTCCTGATCACTGTTATTTAATTATTTGGTTGCGCTTATTTGCTTTTTGTTTGATTATACAATTAACAAATTTGAGTGTCAAGCAATCGCCAAGATTTTATGACATTCCGGGAAAACTAAAGCCACTGCCAAAAGCAGGAAACTATGGAAATTCAAAGAATCCATTCCATGGTTTTTATATGGTTCAATCCGAATTGTTTCTTCAAATCCGAAAATCGAACCTTTCCGATTCTCCCATTCCATTACTGATTAACAATAATACCCCAAAGGCTAATCAAATCTGCTGCTTGAAACATATTAATAATCGCTCCTTTTAGTTCAATCGGAGGAATGGATACCACTGGTGCGACAAACTCATTATTGGTAAAATCCACTGTTGCCAACATTGTTTTGAAAAAGTTATTCTTTACAAATTTGGAATCCATCGCGACAAATCTTTTCAGTTTTGATTCAACCATAGATGATTCCGTAAAATCAATGTGATCAAATAAGACATCCGTCATTTTTGTATTATTAAAACTTGAATACTGAAAATTTGATTGTTCAAAAGTTGTTTGCTTTACAACCGTGTCGCTCATATCTATGCCAATACATTTACAGGATACAAATCGGCATCGTTCAAAATAGGCTCCTGCAAATTTACTGTTTGACAAGTCACAAGATTGAAATACAACATCAACAAAACTCGCTTTTTCAAAGTCACAATGATGAAAGGTGCAATTCTCGAAAATGCTCTTTCGGATATCAATTTTTAAAAATTCCGCGCCTTCAATTCGTTCTTCATAACTTCCCATGTTAAAAATTGGAGATTCTTCCAATAGAAAGTCCTGAGTATACTTAGAAAAATCATCAATCCGAATGAGTTCTTTTGATATTTGTGGACGAATAATATTCATATTATCATTTCCTTTTTTCACTTACTATAACCCCTCGATGGATTGATATTTCTCTAAATATAAACCTTTTCTACATAAGGCGAGGTCATCAAGCCGAGCAAACTCCAATAATTGGGCAAAAATCGGACCACTTGACCTACTTTCAACCTATCCTTGGCTGCCATCACCAGGTAATCGCTACTGCCTCCCAATACCGTAAGGCCGGGATCCAACGGGGCTAAACCGCTAAGTGGCGTATCTTGGTGCCCCAGGTTGACTAATAACCGGATTCCCGGCTCTACCTTAGGCAGCTCCGGTTTGCGACCGAAAGCATCCAAACCGGTTTCACCATCCGGCTCTGCCGGTTTCCACTGGGCTTGAATGATCTCCGCCTCGACCACAAAGGCATCACGGAACAAATCAGGAAGTAGATTTCCGGTCAAGGTTTCCCGGCCCAACAACATTCCTTCCCCAATCCGTAAATGGTTTATCCCGGTAGGTAACGTGCCTGAATATAACAATGGCAAACTGCTGGAGTTCCCACCGGATATATAATCCAGCGTCACTCCCAGCTCTGCTTCAATAATATTGGCCAAAGTCACCAATTTGTCTAATTTAGCTCGTGACGGCATCACTCCGGCGAAACACGAAAAATTGGTTCCCAGACCCTGAAGATGGATATTCTTCAGTTTAAGACATTGACTTGCCAGTTTAAGCAGCTCCTCCTCCAGTACTCCTTCCCGGCGGTCTCCCAGATCAACCATTAAGAAGACTTGATGATTGCCGGCCGATTGATTGAGGGTTTCCAAGACGGCTGACTCGGTGTTAAGGCTGATATCGCTATATTGTACAACCTCGGTCATCCGGCTTAAGGCCGGTAACCGCAACAGCATTTTATGGACTTCCCGGCCGGTTTTTATCTTCGCCAGGTTCTCCAAACGGGAATCGCCGATTTCGATGAGACCGGCTTCAATCAATGCGCCGATAATCCTACCGTCACCGGCTACCCCCTTAACAACTCCGGTCAATGTAACTCCGGCATGAATACACTGGTCATTAATTTTCCGGTAATTATGGACAATCTTCGCGATATCAATCAATACCCGAGGTAACTTATTCATCTTTCCCGGCTTCTCCTAAGCCGGTAAATGCCTTGATCTTTCGTAAATACTCCCGGATCGTCTGTTCATAGCCGCGTTCGCTTGGTTCATAGTAATGGTGTCCCTTTAAGTTAGCCGGCAAATAGTCTTGTTCAACATATCCACCCTCATAATCGTGAGGATATCGATAACCGATGCCATCACCCAATTTCTGAGCACCCGGATGGGATGAATCCCGCAAATGAGACGGCACCAATTGATTCTCTTCCTGTTGCACCTCGGCCATGGCCTGATGGATTGCCTGACAACTGGCATTGGATTTTGGTGCGGTGGCAATATAAATTGCCGCCTGGGCCATCGGTATTTGCGCTTCCGGTAAGCCCACCATTTCCACAGCCTGAGCCGCCGCAGTCGCCACCAGTAATGCCCGGGGATCGGCGTTGCCGACATCCTCGGCGGCATGAATCATCATTCGCCTGGCGATAAACTTGGGATCTTCTCCGGCGGTCAACATTCGCGCTAAGTAATAAACTGCGGCGTCCGGGTCAGAACCGCGCATCGATTTAATAAACGCCGATATTGTATCGTAATGAGCCTGGCCGTCTTTATCATATACCAACGGCCGTTGTTGAATGCAATCGGATATAATAGCCAACGTCAGATGACGAATCCCGGTTGCCGGATCCGGTTTAGTGGTTAATGCCGCCAGCTCTAAGGCGTTCAAAGCCATTCTGGCATCGCCATTGGCGATATTGGCCAAATGATCCAGGGCATCGGCATCAAACTCGACTTGCATTCCACCTAATCCCCGTTTCACATCGGTAAGCGCTGCATTGATAATTACCTTTAAATTGGCCGCCGTTAATGAAAATAGCCGGATGATCCTACTGCGGGATACTAAAGGCGAATTAACTTCGTAGAGCGGGTTTTCCGTGGTTGCCCCGATCAACAAAATCGTTCCTTCTTCCACCGCAGGTAATAAGGCGTCCTGTTGCGACTTACTAAAACGATGGATTTCATCTACAAAAAGAATAGTTTTCTTCTGGTACAGTTTATAACGTTCTTTTGCTTCCGAAATAACTTTGCGAATATCGGCCACTCCGGCAGTTACCGCATTGATGCTCTCAAAGTGGGAACTGGTGTTTTCCGCAATAATTTTGGCCAACGTAGTTTTTCCCGTTCCCGGAGGCCCATAAAAGATCATCGAGGTCAAACGATCGGCTTCAATAGCCCTGCGCAAAAGGCGTCCGGTTCCGACAATCTCATCCTGTCCGACAAATTCATTTAAGGTGCGCGGACGCATTCTAGCTGCCAAGGGAGCTTCTTTCTGCCGTTGTTCTTCGGAAATACTTGAAAATAAATCCATTTTGTTCATCACTCCATCACCATTTGGATCGCCTAATCAACTGATCTATCTTTTACCAAAAGTCGCATAATCCTGCTTGAACTAATGATTTAATATTCGGTTGTAAAGATTTCCGGTCGATCCAAACCCCAAAGGCTGTTATAATAACTAGTACTTATTTTTTTCTGGTGCAAAGGAGGTAGTGACATGTTTTTTAAAAATCCGGCAATCTTTAAAAAAATATCCACCCTCAAATTGACTTATCTATTCGGAGGAGTATTGATCATTATTTCAGCAATTGGAGGAATAGTGTTTTTGGGGAATGAGCATCACCAACCGGGGCTATCCCACAAGAAGGCTGAACAAGTGAACCGACCTGAGGCTGCAGTCAAAATAAATAATCCCTTGGTTTCAAAAAATGTCAATCGTCCTAATTTATCAAATAACCTTGGCAATCGCTCTAGACCAATTCCGGCCAAATCGATATCCGAAGCGGAATTGCCAATGCTAGCCAGGATCATTCATGCCGAAGCCGGTGGGGAATCATTAAAAGGTCAAGTAGCAGTGGGAGCAGTATTATTAAACCGGATAAAATCGGGACACTTCCCCCGGACTTTAAAAGCCAATATATTTAGGCCAGGCGAATTTGAATCGGTATCAAACGGCTATATCTGGTCCGGTAGTCCCACTGATGCTTCGTATCGGGCAGCCCGTTTAGCACTGAACGGTTGGGATCCCACCTATGGGTCTTTATATTTCTTTAACCCGGCCAAGACCCGTTCCCGTTGGATATGGAGCCGTCCCATTACCGTTATCATCGGCAAACACAACTTCGCCGGTTAGGCTTTTTAGTTAAAACCCTAAACAACCCTCTGACTCCATATATAATTGGAATAGAGGGTTGTTTGATTTTATCCATTGTCGCCAAGTTTTTTGTTCCAATCCTCGCCGGGATTGGTTTTCTTGATCTTCAGCACTTCCACCGAACCCTTGGAACTTACCAAAAACCGCGTGACCCGGCCAAAGCTTTCTTTATAATCGAGTTGCCAATGATCGTAATCATAATCAACGTCTTGTAACTTACCCAATCGGATATCTTTATACGCGGCCCAAGTCTCAACAGCCCTTTTGGCTTTGGAGAGCGTAGTGATCTCTCCGACTTTAAGATCTCCGGTATTGCTAAAGATTTTCCAATCATATTTTGGAGAGAAGCCTGCTACTTGAGCCGGGAGCTCCCAATCTCCGGATTTGAGAGCAACCGTCACCCGGTAAGGTCCGGAAATTTTTTGTTTGCGAATATTTCCGGCATGGAAATTAAGTTCAATCAATTGATGATCCGGCGACCAGGTAAACGGCACTACCGTGGTCCCCACCGCTACCCAACGCCCGTTCTTCATCGCTTCAAGGTTGCCGGTGACAATAAACTGGCCTTCCTGATACGACTTAAGAGCCAAACTAAACTTTACTGTTTCCGCCAATTGATCATGATCGGCGTCAAGTAGGCTAAAATTACCCGGTACTTCCAACTCTACCTGTTGGTCGAGTACAACCTCAGTAGGCGCCGCTCCGGTTGGAATCATAAACATCATCAGAACAATTAGAATTGCCGATGCAACTAAAATTTTTTTCAACAAAAAAATCACTCCGTTATATCCATTATATTTTCGGAGTAATTTCAATATTGGATCTGACAATCCTTTATGTAAAATACGCCAACTATGAGAATGCTAACCTTCGAACTGCATTTAGGATAGCGGTTTTATTCAAAGGTTTAAGGATGAAATCATGCGCTCCGGCTTTCAAAGCTTCGATAATGGTGCTCCGGGACGAACTCGAACTGCAGATAATGATTTTCACCTGGGAGTCTTTGGCTTTGAAAAAACAAATCGCATCAATCGCGTCCCAATCGCGGGTATAAAGATCCTTAATGACTACTTGGGGACGAATTTGGTTAAATTGGGCATTAACCTCACTATAAGTTCCGGCTTCATAAACTTCATAGCCGGCTTCGACCAAAATATCCTTGAGCATCACTCTGACCAGAGGTGAATCATCAACAATCAAAATTTTCACCTTTACACCCTCAATCCAATCAAAATAACATCAAGATATTCTTGACAAATATTCTTTTAAAAAAACGATTCTCCTTCCAAAATTTTCAAAATTAATGGCTGGGAGGTACCGCTCCGCTGTGGACCTGATAACTCCAATTGCGGCCTTGGTTATTATCCCAATTTAGGGCATCATCCCGAAAACAAAAATTAAAACTGCTGGGCTCTTCAACCTGAAGGGCGACAGACCAACCGCCATCCCGGGTTTTTTTCATCGGGAGATCCACGATTTTCTGCCATTCCCGGGAGCCATAACCGGCATGCAAGAAAACCTTACTCGCGCCGGATTCAGCGAGTAACCCTTTATATTTAATTTTAACCTCTTCCCCCAGGGTTATCGGCACCGGTTCCAAATAAATGCCATCCACCATCTCAACAAGTTTTTTACTGGGCATCCGCATCATCCTCCATTAATTCGCTAATTTTAGTTTATCCCGTAACTTACGATTTACTCTACGAATTTGTCGTAACCCTTGAATTACTTGATTTCAAGGATGGACGATCGACTTGGACACGACAACAAAAAAAGCGCCTTTTCGGGCGCATAATCTTTACGAAACTAACTAATTTGAATCAACCGTAATTACTTTTTCTCACCCTTCCAAGAATCCTTCAGCGAAACAACCTGATTGAAAATCAGGTTGCCGGAACGTGAATCAGGATCTACCGCAAAATATCCTTGTCTTAAGAACTGATAGCGATCACCGGGTTTTGTCACTGCCAAACTGGGCTCAACCAAACAGTTTGTCAGTTTTTGAAGGCTATTCGGGTTTAAATTACTCTTGTAATCCCCTTCTACATCATCCGGGTTTTCAACCTTAAACAGATGATCATACAATCGTATTTCAACCGGTAAGGCATGCTTTGCCGATACCCAGTGCAAAGTGCCTTTAACTTTTCTGCCATCCGCTGACCAACCACCCCGGGTCTGGGGATCATAAGTACAATGGAGTTCACTAATCGTTCCCGAATTCGGATCCTTAACAACATTGGTGCAAGTGACATAATAAGCATGTTTTAAACGCACTTCACGGCCGGGAGACAACCGGAAAAATCCTTTCGGGGGCTCTTCCATGAAATCATCTTGTTCAATATATATTTCACGGGAAAAAGGAACTTTTCTGGTACCGAGCTCCGGGTTTTCCGGATTAATCTCGGCGTCGAACTCCTCGACTTTGCCCTCCGGATAATTATCGATGATCACCTTGAGCGGCCGCAGGACACCCATTACCCGGGGCGCTTTTATATTTAAATCTTCGCGCAAACAGTGTTCAAGCAGAGCGATGTCAACGGTACTATTACTCTTAGCCACTCCGATCCGTTCACAAAAGTTACGAATGGACTCCGGAGTATAACCACGCCGCCGCAAACCGGAAATAGTCGGCATCCGGGGATCGTCCCAGCCATTAACATAATTATTTTTCACAAGCTCAAGTAATTTACGCTTACTCATTACAGTGTAATTTAGGTTAAGTCGGGCAAATTCTATCTGTCGCGGCGGCTGCGGAAACTCATTCCGAAATTGCTCCAGTACCCAATCATAGAGTGGACGGTGATCCTCATATTCTAGAGAACACAACGAGTGGGTAATCCCTTCAATAGCATCCGAGATTGGGTGGGCATAATCATACATCGGATAAATGCACCACTGATCACCGGTTCGATGATGGGTAACCCGCCGGATTCGGTAAATGACCGGATCACGCATATTAATGTTCGGAGAGGCCATATCAATTTTGGCCCGCAATGTCCGGCAACCGTCCTCAAATTCTCCGGAGCGCATCCGCCGGAACAAATCAAGGTTCTCCTCCAACGGGCGATTCCGGTAGGGGCTTTCTTTCCCCGGTTCGGTTAAGGTGCCGCGATAATCTCTAACCTGATCCCCCGAAAGATCGCAAACATAGGCTTTATTATTCTTAATTAACTTTTCAGCGCATTGATAAAGTCTTTCATAATATTCGGAAGCATAGTAAAGCCGGTCTTCCCAGTCAAACCCCAACCAATGGATATCTTCCTGAATCGAATCTACATATTCGGTATCTTCTTTAACCGGATTGGTATCATCAAAACGAAGATTGCATTTCCCTCCGAATAAGAGAGCCATTCCAAAATCAATGCATAAAGCCTTAGCATGCCCGATATGCAAATAGCCGTTAGGTTCGGGGGGAAAACGCGTATGTACTCGGTGTCCATGCCTCCCGTTTTTAAAGTCATCATCGATAAATTCTTGAATGAAGTTAGAAATGACTGGATTTGATTTGTTTTCAGTTTCATTGGTTACTTTCTGAGTCTCCATTGGTTCGATCTTCCTCCTTAACTGTCAATCCACACCAAAAATATATTTTAAAAATCCCCCGAGTCGAACCAATCGATTCTTAACCAGCGATATGGTTCGTAAAGTTCTGACATAAATCTCACATTTAGTTTCTATTATAAACAATTTCTGATCATTTGCAAACTTATTTTACCAATTGAGCTTGTCTCAAACCTTTTTTTTTTGTCAATTATCAGGTATTTGCTCTTAGGCCATTTTTTACAGCAGCATTTTATAAAGCACTGCCGAATTCCATATAGGAAATCCCCGCATCAATTAAGGATAACCTAAGGAGGAAATTACATGTTCTTAGTCGCTTTTTTACTATTATGGTCCTATACCTCAAAGTATGAGGATTCGGAAACCAAACGGTAACCATGTCGCTGTCGTTTAAAAAACATGACCCAGCATGATATTAAAAGACCGATTGCTGCCGTCACCATAGCTAATGCCGAAATAAACCTGTCCTAAAATGGTTTGGCTCAAGAAACCAAGCGATAAATCCTTGTGTAAATCTTGATCAGCGGACCAATTTTCAAAAATGCCACCGGTTTCATACCACAAACCCAAATAAAGATCGCCCACGGTGAAAGGAAAAGTGCCTAATGATTTAAGATAGCCAAGATCGCCCAGTAGATAATTGTCACCGGATAACTCATTAATATGATAACTTCCCAATCGGAAAGGGCCTCCTAGCCGGAACTCTTGCAGGAGATCTGCATTGCCCGTAAAGGTGCTGCCGGCGGCAAAAAGACCAAAAATCAGATCTTTTTTGCCGGCGGGGAAGCATTTGATGAGCTGTGTTTCAACCTGACCCAAAGCTTCCGAACTTCCAGGGAGCGAGTTATACCAATTCGCTTCGAGTTTCCAGCTCACTCCTTTTCTAGCCAGTATCTCCTGATCGGTGGTATCCAAAGTCCATTTCAGCCTGGTTCTCCTGGTGCTGCCATCAAAATCGGAGCTTAAATCCTGGCCCAATTGCTGATGCAGGTCCTGATAACCCAGGACATAACCAAGACGCAATTCGGCACTTTTGCCAAATGCATAACCCAGATCAAGACCTGCCTCAAATTGATTATCGCCATAATCCGTGGTTCGACTGTCATTATAATAAATACTGCAATTTTCGCGTTTATTTTGAATGAAAGGCGCTGCGAACCACTGGCTGTTATAAAGCGGCTTATAAAGCTCACTCATGAAATACAATTCCGATCCGATTCCAACATCGGTTCGAAGTTCCGTACCCGGTCCCCAAGGATTAAAAGCCGTAACCCGGAAACGGGGGTTGATCTCTGCTTGCCTGTCATCCATATTCAGATTCAATGCGAAATGAATAAAAGGGGGACCGTATGGCTTTTCAATCACATCAATCACTAAAAAAGGGGTTCCGTTGATGATGCGGCACTCGTAACGCAGGCTTTCATAAAGTGAACTACCCATAATATCGGTCAAATCGGCTTCCAAACGGATCGGATCAAGCGGTTTATCGATATATCCCTGTAAGGCAGCTTTAATCACCGTTTCATTTTGAGGTGATGCTCCCTGGACCATAATTGCTTTAGGAATGATGTTGGCCACTCTTCGGCGTTGATTCCGTTTCTGCAAATACTTCTGCCAGTCTTCGTTATCTAATGCATATTTTTTAAGTTGTTCCGCCTGAGCCGCAGCCGCCGTATATCCATAATAAATAAAATGGTCAAGCGCTTTCCAGCTGAGCAAACCAAGCTGACCCATTTGCGGCCTTAAGACCACATCGGCCATTTTGGAAGTCTTACGTGAATTGCTTTCAACGACCGCATCCACCATGCCGAGTAAAATGATGCCATTATCATAATTGCGGGATTGGCGTTCCGCCGCATTCAAATGGACCGCAATCACCACATCGGCGCCCATCTGCTTGGCAATATCGGCCGGAACATTATCAAAGATCCCGCCGTCGATCAACAAGCGCCCATCCCGTTTCACCGGTGTAAAAATGCCCGGAACAGCCATGGTAGCCCGCATCGATTCTGCCAGCGAACCATTTCCCATCACAAATGGTTCCGAATGGTTCAAATCGGACGCCACACAACGATAGGGTATGGGTAATTCATCAAAATCGGTGACATCCGAGTAGGGAAGTACTATCCGGCTTAGCATCAGATTGATCCGATATCCGGCCATCCCCTGCGGCAATTGAATACTGTGATTCTTATATCCGAACTCCAACTCGGTGGAATAATCCCGTTGGTCTTCCTTGCGCCGGAAATCGACATTTTTTAAAGGCGGCGACGGTTCAAACATTTGGTTCCAATCAATACTCCGAAATAAACTTTCGATCTCATCCGCCGACATTCCCGTGGCATAACAACCGCCGATTAACCCTCCCATACTGGTACCGGCAATATAATCCAGTGGGATTTGGTTTTCTTCCAACCATTTTAAAACTCCGATATGGGCGAGTCCGGCAGCGCCGCCGCCGCCCAATGCAATACCTATTTTGGGCCGCCCGGGCTTGGTTATATTATCGGCTCTCACCGGATTGATAGCCATGCCGCATCCAAACAACAGACCCAGCATTACAACCCATAAACAAGCCTTTTTTATTAACCTGGTAATCAATTGGGTTTTCATATCAGCCATCCTTGGAAACTCAATAAATATTTGCCCTACTATTTCGTCCTCTTTATTCCAAATCCTTTAACATACCCTCGCTGAAATGACGCCCAAATAATTCCGGCCTTGGTTGAAGCAGACCTGGATTGAATAATCGATTTAAACCGAGATTAGACTTTTAATGAGATTGAAGTGGTGTAATGGAGGACGCCAAAAGGCCCCCAAGTAAAAACAAAAAAATTTTTTAAAGGTTTTTCTTTGCGTCCTTGGCGGCCGGCTTGGGGGTACAACAATTTAATATTTCGTAACCGTTTTGCACAATATTAATTTCCAAATACCGTATGGCCGGACATGGCCATCATCTTATATACTTATATACCTATCAATACTTTGATGCCTATTTTGATTAAGGCAATCACAAAAGCGGTAAATACTCCATAAACAATTACCGCCCCTGCCAATTCAAACATTTTTCCTGCCACACCCAGAACAAAACCTTCGCTGCGATGTTCAATAGCAGCCGAGGCGATGGAATTGGCAAATCCGGTTACCGGGACAGCAGTTCCGGCTCCGCCCCACTGGGCCAAACGGTCATATATCCCGAGACCTGTGAATAAAACCGAGAGCATAATTAGTATCGCAACCGTAGGGTTACCGGCAGCATTTTCGGTAAATTTAAAGTAAGTTATAAAAAACCATTGAATTGCCTGCCCCAACGTGCAGATACTACCCCCTACGATAAAAGCCCGGATCATATTGAGAAATAAAGGACGTTTCGCTTCTCTAGCCTTTGCCAATATTTGATATTGATTTTGAGTTTGACTCAATTTCGGTTTTTTCTTAAGAAACGGCATCTAAAGCACCTCTCGCGATTAATAGTCAATTACTTCAAAAATCTCGATGCGAAAATATTGTTTTCATAATCTCCATTAATAGTCCGATGATATTCTGGCAATTTTTTGATTTCTTACTAAAAAGAGTTTATTTTACTTGGGATACCATTCCCGAACTGTCCGGAAATATATTAAATTTTTGTTTAAATTAAGGATTCAGTAGTCTTAGCCTGAAAAAGCATAAAAGCCATAGCAATGATGAGATAATTTTGTTAAATCGTTTAAATTGGTTACTGGATAGTTATTATACTATCTTCCTTTTGTTGAAAAAAGCAGCCAAGCTTAATAAAATGAATTTTGTAATTAGCACTCATCTTTTATGAGTGCTAATAAAATTGCAAGGAGGGATATTATGGACATCAAACCTTTAGGAGAAAGAGTCGTTGTAAAAGTCTTGGAGAGTGAAGAGAAGACCAAAAGCGGCATTGTTCTACCGGATAACGCCAAGGAAAAACCTCAAACGGGGAAAGTTTTGGCGGTTGGAACCGGGAAAGTACTCGATAACGGGCAGAAACTTCCTTTGGAAGTTAAGACCGGCGATAAAGTGCTTTTCGCCAAATACGCCGGGACTGAAGTAAAACTTGACGGCGAAGAATACATGGTCTTGAAAGAAAACGACATTCTGGCGATTATCACAAACTAAATTTTTCAAATCTAGTTAAATAAATCGTCTACCGAAAATTTTATCATCGGAGGTAAACATAATGGCAGGAAAACAAATTTTATTTGATGAAGAAGCTCGTCATGCATTGGAAAGGGGTGTAAATACCCTGGCCGATGCTGTTAAAGTAACTTTAGGCCCTAAAGGCCGAAATGTAGTTTTAGAGAAAAAATACGGTTCACCGACCATCACCAATGATGGAGTAACCATAGCCAAAGAAATTGAGCTGAAAGAACCCTTTGAAAATATGGGCGCGCAACTGGCCAAAGAAGTCGCTACCAAAACCAACGATATCGCCGGTGATGGTACGACAACCGCAACCCTGCTCGCCCAGGCAATGGTGCGGGAAGGGTTGAAAAATGTTGCCGCCGGCGCCAACCCGATGGTTTTGAAAAAGGGAATCGAGAAAGCCGTCGCTGTAGTAGTTGATGAGATCAAAAAAGTCAGCCAACCCGTGGATAAAAAAGAATCCATTTCCCAAGTTGCAGCTATTTCCGCCGGCGATGAAGAGATCGGCAAACTGATCGCCGAAGCCATGGAAAAAGTGGGCAAAGATGGCGTAATCACTGTTGAAGAGTCCAAGACCATGGGAACTAATCTGGAAGTGGTCGAAGGGATGCAATTCGACAAGGGCTATGTATCCCCTTATATGGTAACTGATTCCGAACGGATGGAAGCATTACTGGACGATCCCTATATCTTAATCACCGATAAAAAGATTAATCTGATCAAAGACCTGCTCCCCATCCTGGAGAAAGTGATGCAGCGAGGTAAACCGCTCCTATTGATTGCTGAGGATATCGAAGGCGAAGCCTTGGCTACGCTGGTTGTCAACAAAATTCGCGGTACTCTGAACATGGTTGCAGTGAAAGCGCCTGGATTTGGAGACCGTCGTGAAGCCATGCTTTCCGACATCGCCGCTCTCACCGGGGGTCAGGTCGTCTCTGAGAAAGTCGGCACTACTCTCGAAAATACCACGCTTGAAATGTTGGGTCAGGCCCGTCAAGTCAAGGTGACTAAAGATGGAACCACGATTGTCGACGGCAAAGGAAGCAAACAGGAGATTAAGAGCCGCATCAACCAAATTAAAGTTCAAATCGAAGATACTTCCTCCGACTATGATCGGGAAAAATTACAAGAGAGACTGGCCAAACTATCGGGTGGCGTAGCCGTAATCCAAGTTGGAGCTGCCACCGAAACCGAAATGAAAGAGAAAAAATTCCGGATCGAGGATGCGTTGTCGGCAACCCGAGCTGCGGTTGAAGAAGGTGTAGTTCCCGGCGGCGGAGTTGCTTTATTACAAATTGCTCCCACCCTGGATAAAATCAAGGAAAGTGGCGATGTAGCTACCGGTATTTCAATCGTCCGCAAGGCCCTAAGCGAACCGGTAAAACAAATCGCCGCCAATGCCGGTGTTGAAGGCTCGATCATCGTTGAGAAAGTGAATTCGATGCCGGCCGGACATGGTTATAATGCTCTCACCGGCGAGTTTGTGGATATGGTGAAAGCCGGGATCATTGATCCGGCCAAAGTAACCAGAGGCGCCCTCCAAAACGCCGCTAGTATCGCTGCCATGGTTTTAACTACCGAAAGCATCGTGGCGGAGATTCCGGAACCCAAACCAGCTGCCCCGGCTGCTCCCGGCGGAATGGGTATGGATTATTAAACCGGCTTTAATCAATACAAAGAAAAAAGAGTTGTCTCATTTAAAAGAGGCGGCTCCTTTTTTTATTTTAAACGATATTCTGCGCACTTTATTTGAGATTGTTGTCCAATTCGTTCTTGCTTTTTATACTTTTCATCCTTTCCCGGCTCTCATATGGAACAATATAGCGTTCATAATCTGCTGTCGATATGTCGACGCTGCGTTTTTTCAAATAATCATCCAAAAATCCGGTCCTGGTTTTAAGGGCGTCACATTCAAAGTTATCACAGAAGCCACAGTTCTCGATGTTCCTTTCAACGGCACACGGTCTCACCGGACATCCGTTATCAGGATGATTACCCTTGTTATGACAGCCTACACATTCAATTTCCTCCGGAGGAATCTCAAAGCCAAACAATCTTTTCCAACCTTCACTGACGGCTTTTTTATCTTCATCACAAGTAATGTTCTCACTATATGCAGGGCAAAGGTCACAACGGAATCCACATTTCGATAGTATCTCTTTCATTACTGTCATTTCCCTTCTTTTAACAGAGTTACCCGTTTGTTTATTGAATTCAAATGCTCATTATCGCTGATTGAAGGATCTTTCAAGTCATACCATAGCTTGCAAGGAAGTTCCCTGCATTCACGCAATTATGAAGCGCTTTTTCTTCACAACATCGATATACCGGGCAAGGGCCTCCTCCAATATATGCATATAGTAGCAAGGGAAATATGACAACAGTCTGTCAAGTTAGTCAAAAAGAGCAATACTTCAATCAAGCGAATTATTCCTTTTTCTCATAAACTCGATAAACACTTTGTGCTATATTTTTAATCTTGTTTATCAATTCCGAAGGCTCCACTACCTCAATTTTATCGCCAAATCCAAGGATAAAACCACACAGCCAATCGTTAACTTCCATGTTGAAACTAACTTTTAGCCTGCCGTCCTCCATAATCTGATAATTCTCCACTCCAAAAATATCGCTCACGGCAAGTTTAAGGGATCTGTCAAATACCACTACAATCGGAGAATTTTTGTCGTTTGCGAATTCTCCGTCCCATTTTACCTTATCGATTGAGCACTCCCTGACCTCGAAGCCGGTATCGGTTACCGCCATTTCACTGATTCTTCTCAGCTTGAACAGCCTAAAATCCTGTCTGAGCAGGCAATAAGCATACAGGTACCAATTGGCCGCCTTGAAGACAATAACGTAAGGTTCTACCTTTCTTTCCGTAATCTTTTCATTGCTGCAGTATGTAAATTCAATAATTTTGCGCTTACGGATTGCCTTCTTGAGCTCCTGGATTCTCAAAGCCAGACGATCATTTGCGTTCCAGGGAGATAAATCAATCATAATTTCATTGCCGGTGCTTACATAATCCGATTTATTGGTAATGCTGGAGAGTTTCTCGATTAAAAATTTTATCTTCACATCTTCATTGATGCTATGCAGCCCTTTTAAGCCCGTTACAATCTCCGAAACTTCGTCTTGGGTCAAAAGGCTCTTATCCAGCTTATACCCATCTATGATACCGATTCCCCCATCGACTCCTTGGTACGTAACAATAGGGATCCCGGCCTGAGCTATCGCATCAACGTCCCGGTATATGGTCCGTACCGACACTTCAAACTTTTCCGCCAATTCCTGCGCTTTCACTTTTTCATGATTTAACAAATAGGTAATAATCGATAACATTCTTTCAAGCTTCATGGGTACCTCAAGCTTTTTTTCTCATTATAACAAAACAGCAAGAAACTTGACAGCCAAGATGTCAAGTTTCTCATAAAAAGCGATTGATAGACTTATCGAATCGCGATATAAATATCGATCGTTTGATCATTTGAATCTTTGAAATTGGGATGATATTCCTCAAAATCACAAGTATATAACCTATCCAAATTCATTTTCCATATCGCTTGCCAAAGTTCTGTCACTGCTTGCTGAATATGGCCTCGGGTGGAAAACTTGGCGTATTTACCTGCCGGAATTGTCTTTTCCGTCAGCGAATTATTGCAATTGCAATAGCTCTCTCCACTTACTTCACAGCATGCAATAAAATGATAAGGTTTGGTAAAAACTTCTTCATAGTCGAGTATGTCAAGGATGATATCCTTCTGGATAATCTACTTATGTCTTTTCCCGCTTTTGACTGACAGGATTCATTTCAATAAAAGCCCCGAATTCCCTTCATGCCTGTTTGCTACGCAATCGGTGCTTTTGTCATATGACATGAATCATATATTTTATGACAAAATATATGATTACCGTCAATACAAAAATTTGCGTTTTTGTTATATTTTTAACCTAAACTGTTTTAAACGGAATATTTTTGTACATTTATTCTAATTAGGAGGTAATAAAATGAAAAAATATTTTCTACTTGTCGTTGCTATTGCTTTTCTGTTTTCCAGTATAGGGCTGGCGAAGATTGGCCTTGGTGGTCTAGGCGGGCTTGTTAAAGATACAAAGAAAGAAAGTTCCGACTCCAAAGAAACCTCCAAAGCACTTTCCCAAGAGAGTGATGCGGAATATACCACCCGCATGATTGACACTATTAAAGGCTTTATGGATCAAGGGTATTACAGTGAGGCATCCTATTTGTTAAGCGATTTGAGTAAAATCACGACCACAGGCGAAGTTGCCGATTTGCAAAGCAAACTCAATAGTGTGTACAGCCCGGAAAAGGAAAATTCGGATTACAATACGGATGTGATGGTTCCGGCAAAGGATTTTACCGGCAAGTACGGATATATTGACAGCACCGGAAATTTTGTTATTCCATCGAAATTTGATAAAGCGGATAGTTTCCACGAAGGTTTAGCGCTGGTACAGATCGATAAAAAACAGGCTTTCATTAACAGAAAAGGTGAAATTGCCATTCAAATTACAAGTCCGGATAAAACCGAAGTCGAAATGAGAAGCGGCTTTAACAGCGGACTTGCGATGGGTTATCGAGACGTTTATTCCGGGGATTATTCCAAAAAAGGTTATTTTTATATTGATCACACCGGAAAAGAAGTATTGTTTTTTCCGGAAAATAACGTCTCTGATAAATCGTATGTCTGTCAGCCTTTTTCCGAGGGATTTGCCGTTGTAGAAAAAGTTCCCGATATCAAGGGTTATATCAATACCAAAGGGGAATGGCTGGTAGAGCCCACCTTTAGCATGGCCTTCAATTTCTTGAATGGGATGGCTCTGATAATGTATCCCCATAACGAGAAATTTGGTTACATCGATACCACGGGTAAACCGGTAATCAAGCCTTTTGTCGATGACTCCGCGAATAGTTTCCAGGATGGTGTTGCCTGGATAAGCACCAAAGATGGGTTTTACGGACAAATTGATAAATCCGGCAATCGTATTTTGGATACCAACGGTATGGTAATTGACAAATTACCCTGTAAATTATTAAGATCCGGTAATCGGACTGATGGATTGACCGGTTTTGTACTTGACAGATCAGGTTATGTCAAAGAAAAAGACCACGATGCGATTATCTTTTTGGACAAAAATAATAAAAGAGTAATTTTCCGAATTCAAAATGTTGAAAGTAATGTATTTGACGAGTCTGTGCTTGGTAAGAATGACCTGGACCGTATGCAACTGTTCCGTGTATTTTCCAACGGGCGGACATTCCTTAAAACCAGATATAAAGGTTGGTTAATGATTGATATGAAAGGCAACATTATCGTTCAGCCTCAAACAGAGTGGGCGCCTGTTGCCACATTTACTAACGGGCTTGCCCAAATCATGTTTAAAAATAAAGGTATCGGTTATATCAACCGCGACGGTAAAATTGTTTTTAAGGAATAATCTGTTATAGAATGAAAAGGGGTTGTCTCCGAAAAAAGTAGAGACAGCCCCTTTTTAGGTTGTTTTAAACGATAAAATTAACAAACCGTTGGCCAAAATAGATTCATTTTCCAGAAAGATTAGCGTCCCTTATATTCCCATCCTTCATCGCCGCTGTAAATCATTTGCTTGGTCATGCCGCCATCCACGGTGATATTTTGGCCGGTGATAAAGCCGTTTTCTTTATCGCATAAGAACATCACCGCCCTGGCAATATCGATAGGCTGGCCGACCCGGCCCACCGGATGCTGATATTTATCCGCCAGGCTATGCTTTTTTTCAAAGTCACTATCAAAATTGGCGCTGACATCAATCCAACCGGGACTAACGCTATTGACCCTTACTTTACCGGCCAGGCTCACAGCCAAAGCATGGGTAAGTGCGGAGATGCCTCCTTTAGCAGCGGTATAACTCTCCGTGTCTTGCTGGGACATAGAACTTCGTGTTGAAGAAATATTAACCACGGCTCCCGCTTCACCGAAATGATTACAAAACAACTTCGCCAACATATAAGGAGCGGTCACTCCCACCCTTAGGACATAATTAAAATCTTCATAATCGCAACCGGAGAGGATACCCTTCCTGCTTAAACAGGCATTATTGATTAGATAATCAACCCGACCGAAAGTTTCAATGACTTTTTGGGTGAAACCCTCCAGTGTCTGCTTTTCAGCAATATCCCCAGGGTAAAAAAGCCCTTCGCCGCCATTCGCTTGGATACCCTTCAAGGCCCTCCCCCCGGCAGTTTCATCTAAATCAACAAAGGCAACTTTGGCTTTGTTTTTAGCGAATTCATTGACGATGCAAAGGCCGATTCCATTGGCTCCGCCTGTAACCACACAGACTTTATTCTCAAAATTCATACCTGACACTCCTCGGTAGAAAGTTCATTGTCTGGCACTTTTCACTAAATATCTATCGTCCGCTGTATCCTGCAAATAGACATATTCCAACTCCCGATCCGGTTTCAAGCGTTCGAAAGCCTCCATAGCCTCGTCTCGACAATTTTTGCAGACATGCCAAGGGATTAAAACTGCTGCCGCTCTCCGGCCGGAACGATATGACTTCGCCGCGGCAGAAAGAACCACCCGGTAGCCGCTGCATTGTTCGCAGCGCCGGATCTCTTCTTGCTGTTCCTCCATGATCTCATCGGTGTCGTAATAAATACGGCGCTGCCTTTTGAAGAAAGGCCCACAGCCATAAAGCGAGTCCAGATCCTTCTCCCGTCTCTTTCCCCAAGTATCCTGTAAAAATCCGACCGTCCTCCGGACTGCCTCTTTAACCGCAGTCGGCGCCTCCGGCGGCTGGGTGTCCGGTTCCCGGACCGCGCTATAGTCCAGACCTGCCAATGCCAAAATAATTCCCACATTTACATAAGGCAGTGCCCCTTCGATAGAATACCCGCCTTCCAAGACCACGATATCCGGCTTCAATATCTCAGTCAATCTGGCATAGCCTTTGGCCGTCACATTCATATTCGTTAATGGATCGGTGTAATGATTATCCTGTCCGGCGGCATTGATTACGATATCCGGCCCAAAGTCGGCCAAAACCGGCATCACCAAATGTTCCAGAACATATAACAATTCACTGTCTCCGCTTTCGGGAGGAAGCGGGACATTGAGGGTGAGCGCATAGGCCCCCGGGCCACCTAATTCGGCAACATCGCCGGTGCCGGGATAAAGGGTCCGGCCGTCTTGGTGTAAACAGATATGCAGCACATCCGGATCATTGTAATAAATATCCTGGCTGCCGTCGGCATGATGGGCATCGGTGTCGACCACCGCAATCTTTAAGTGAGCGCCGTAAACATGCCGTAAGTGTTCGATCATGATCGCTTCATTATTGATGGTGCAAAAGCCGCGGGAACCATGAACGAACCGCATCGCATGATGTCCGGGCGGCCGCAACAAAGCAAAAGCCCGATCAACCTCACCCTTCATCACTTTATCGGCGGCAGTGATTGTACCGCCGGCCGCCACCAGG
>WSSedL1CaDRAFT_10000432_pt1 | contig 29740 bp, 28 predicted proteins | sample WetSurSL1Cattail_FD_9464 | JGI IMG/M metagenome (IMG submission 9464)
TGATGAATTAAATGAGTTGCAGTTAAGTTGAGTCTTATTTTATCGGCAGGACCATTGGAAGCAACAGCAATTGGTACCTTTATTTGGGCTAACAATTCGTGAATTCCTTTTATGGGTTGCAATTCTTTTTGAAAAGCTTCGAAAGTGCGATCTCTAAATTCTTCTTCAAAAGTATCGGGTAATTTTTTACGGGCTAATTCAGCAATGTATTCGAAACAAAACTCCAATGATTTTCCTAAAAATAGTTGGTGTGCTTCGGTTTCATCCAGATTTGCGCCCAATGATTTCCCCATTTTCACTAAGGTTCCAATAGAAATGGTTTCGCTATCTACTAGCACGCCGTCACAATCAAAAATGATGCATTTGTATTTCATGTTTTTGTTATTTTAAACTAATTTAGAAATTGGAACACAGATAAAACGGATTGAACAGATTAACACAGATAAGAATAATAAAAATCCGTTTATATCAGCTAAATCAGTTACATCAACCACACTAGTTTTATTTTTGCCACGAATTACACTAATTTGCACAAATATTAGTTATTTTAAAATATATTACACAAATTTTTATCTGCCTTTGGCAGATTCGTGGAATATTATGACATTCAAATTTGTGTTATTTTGTGTAATTCGTGGCTATTTTTAAATTCAAATTATAAAAGTTCCAATAATTCCAGCGGATGATTGATGATTGATTGTGCGCCTTCGGCAACTAATTCTTCTTTTGGTCTGTACCCCCAAGAAACTCCTACAGCATACATATTCGCATTTTTTGCGGTTTGCATATCAATATCAGAATCGCCTACGTAAAGTACTTCTTCAGGAGAAAATCCTAAATCTTTACTGATTGCAATGGCAGCTCCAGGATTGGGTTTTTTAGTTGCTTCACTCTTTAATCCCATTACAAATTCAAAATAATCAGGAAATAAAGTACCACCAATTTTTTTTGTCAATTCATCGGCTTTATTCGACAAGATTGCCATTTTGATGTTTCTAGATTTTAGTTCATCCAAAAGTTCGATAATTCCGTCGTAAGCAAATGTTTTGTTGATACAATTCTCGCGGTAGGTTTCTATCATGGCTTGAAAAGTACTTTCGATAGTCGCTTCGTCTTTATGAGTTTCGGGTAATGCTTTGCTAACTAAATTCCGAAGTCCGCTACCAATAAAATCATTAATTACTTCGTAACTGTGAGTAGGGAATTGGCGCTCTTGAAGCACTTTATTCATCGAATCGGCAATATCTATAAGTGAGTTTACGAGGGTTCCATCTAAGTCGAAAAGTACTGCTTTGTATTTCATTTTTTTATGTAGTGTCAATCTGTGTTGATGTTACGGAATAATTTTAACCGCAAAGTTCGCTAAGTTTTTCGCAAAGTTCACAAAGTTTAAAATAAATTTTCTGAATTAGTAGTAGTAGTAAAGATGTGCTACGCATTTAAGATTAAAAAGTCTTAGCGAATCTTTGTGTTTTCTTCGTGCATCTTTGCGTAATAAACTGTAATAACTAATCTCGCAAACTTACTTTTTATCCACCACAATTCGGTTTTCTCTATTGGCTAATTCCCAAGCGATGTTAAAAGCGAGTTGAGCTCTTTTGGTTAAAGCATCGTATTCAATTTTATCAGGAGTATCTGTTTTTCGATGATAATCGGCATGTGTACCATTAAAAATAAAAACGGATGGAATGCCAAGTGCCGCAAAATTGTAATGGTCTGAACGGCGGTAGAAATTATTAGGATCATTTAGAGCATTGTATTTGAAATCTAAATCCAAATGAACGTATTTTTCGTTAACGTCTTTGCATATTTGGTCTAATTCGCTCGAAAGTCTATCGGAACCAATTAAATAAACATAATTACTGGAATTGGCATGGGCTTCATCACGGCGTCCTATCATGTCAATATTAATATCGGCAACGGTATTTTTTATTGGGAATAAAGGATTTTCGCTATAATATCTTGAACCATGTAAACCGTGTTCTTCGCCAGTAACATGAAGGAATAAGATAGAACGTTTTGGTCCGTGTCCATCTTTTTTAGCTAATTGAAAGGCTTGAGCAATTTCGAGCAAAGCCACAGTTCCTGAACCATCATCATCAGCACCATTAAAAACAGCACCGTTTTTAGTTCCCACATGGTCGTAATGTGCCGATACCACAATAACTTCATCTGGTTTTTCAGAACCTTCAATATACGCCCAAATGTTTTCAGAATCGGGAAGGTTTTCATTTTTCTTGGCATTCAAAAAAGCGGCAGGAATGGGTTGGTAGTAATTTTGCGCGCCTTTTGGGAAAGGAATTTTATCTTTCTGATATTGACTAATTAGGTATTTACCAGCTCTTTTTTGTCCAATAGAACCTGTTTCTCTACCTTCCATAGAATCGCTAGCTACAATGTAGAGATGTGTTTTTAATTCATTGGCAGTAATGCTGTTACTGTATTTGGTAGGTTTAAATGGAGTTTTTGTTGCCACTTCTTTTGTGCCTTGGCAAGAAGCAAAACAGCTAAAGGCAAGTAGGAATAGTAATTTTTTCATCTTATAAATGCTAGTAAGTAAATGAGGCTTATCTACAAATATCTGAAAATTAATTTAATAAAATACAAATTAACTTTTCCTTATAAAAACTTCTTCTGTTGTATTCCGTTAAGTATAAAACGCTAGTATTTACTTGTGTTGTTTGCATTTTAACTCTTGAACTAAGGTTTTGATAGGCAATAAAATATATGTAATTTTGTAAACTTTAGAATATAATATAAAAATCATGGAACAAATGCAACAAATACTATCTTCAAAATCAGAATCTTTAATCAGTAAAGAAAATAATTATGGCGCTCATAATTACCATCCATTACCAGTAGTTCTTGAGAGGGGAGAAGGAGTGTTTGTTTGGGATGTTGATGGAAAAAAATATTATGATTTTTTATCGGCCTATTCAGCGGTGAATCAAGGACATTGTCATCCTAAAATTGTAGGAGCAATGATAGAGCAAGCACAAAAATTGACCTTAACTTCTCGTGCTTTTTATAATGACCAATTGGGTGTTTATGAAGAATACGTAACCAAATATTTTGGTTTTGATAAAGTATTACCAATGAATACTGGAGCTGAAGCAGTGGAAACTGCTTTAAAATTATGTAGAAAATGGGCTTATGAAGTAAAAGGAATTCCAGAAAATCAAGCTCAAATTATTGTATGCGAAAATAATTTTCACGGAAGAACTACAACCATTATTTCATTTTCTAATGATGAAGGAGCTCGCAAAAACTTCGGTCCATTTACAGAAGGATTTATAAAAATTGAATATGATAATCTGGATGCTTTAGAAAAAGTATTGGAATCATCTAAAAATATTGCTGGATTCTTGGTAGAACCTATCCAAGGAGAAGCAGGAGTTTATGTACCAAGCGAAGGTTATTTGGCGAAAGCCAAAGCATTATGCGAAAAACACAATGTATTGTTTATTGCGGATGAGGTACAAACAGGAATTGCCCGAACAGGAAAATTATTGGCGGTACACCATGAAAATGTACAACCTGATGTTCTTATTTTAGGAAAAGCCATGTCGGGCGGAGTTTATCCTGTTTCGGCAGTATTGGCTAATAATGCTATTATGAATGTTATTAAGCCAGGACAACACGGTTCTACTTTTGGAGGAAACCCAATTGCTGCTGCTGTTGCTGTTGCTGCATTAGAAGTTATAAAAGAGGAGAAACTAGCCGAAAACGCAGAACGTTTAGGAATCATTTTAAGAGACGGACTGAATGAAATTGCAAAGAAAAATTCTTTGATTACCTTAGTAAGAGGAAAAGGATTATTGAACGCTATTGTTATTGATTGTGATGAAGAATCGGATTTGGCTTGGGAAATTTGTTTAAAATTCCGCGATTATGGTTTGCTTGCAAAACCGACTCATGGAAATAAAATCCGTTTGGCTCCGCCATTAGTTATCACTGAGGATCAAATTCAAGATTGTCTTTCTATTATTGAAAAAGCATTAAACGATTTTAAATAAAAATACTATGGATCGAGCTGTAAAATTGATTAAAAATCGTTCTGATATTGGTGGAGGAACTCGCGGTTCCGATTTAGGAGTTGATGCCTTAGAAATCGCTGCAATCAACCGCGGAAGTGAGTATTTTAACCAATTTACTTTTGAAGATGTAAAAACGCATAACGAAAGTATTTATGATAAAAACCGAAATACATTTGCTAAGAGAATTGAATTTGTTTTAGAGCAATGTACGCGTGTTTCTTATGCTCTTAAGCGAAATTTAGAAGCTCATTTTTTACCCATTGTTTTATCTGGAGATCATTCTTCGGCACTGGGAACAATAAGCGGAATCAAAGCGGTTTATCCACATAAAACATTAGGAGTAGTTTGGATTGATGCTCACGCCGATTTGCATTCGCCTTATACTTCACCATCAGGAAATGTTCACGGAATGCCATTAGCGGCAGCTTTAGGTTTGGATAATTTAAAATGCCAAATCAATGATATTATTCCTGAAACCCAACAACATTGGGCGGAAATGAAAAATATTGGTATAGAAGGAGCTAAGATTGATGCGGAACATTTAATTTATTTTGGCGTTCGTGATACCGAAGAAGCAGAAGACAAGCAAATAGCGGAATTGAATATTAAGAATTTCAAAGTAGATGAGGTTCGGTACAAAGGTTTAGAATACTGTGTAGAAAAAGCATTGACACAACTAGCGAATTGCGATATGATTTATATCTCTTTTGATGTGGATTCTCTAGACTGTGATTTGATTTCTAATGGAACTGGAACGCCTGTAGCTAAAGGTTTTGATCAATATGAAGTGATAGCAATTATCAATCAAATTATTGCATCTCAAAAAGTGATTTGTGTAGAGTTGTGCGAAATCAATCCACTTTTAGATACCAAAGGAAATAAGATGGCAGAAACTGCTTTTGAAGTTTTAGAACAAATTACTACGACTTTAGTTTTACCTTTTGAATAACTGTTGAACATTGTATTTAAGATTTAACACAAAAAAACAATTAAATAGTTGCTTTTTCGCAATTTATGGCTTGTTAATTTCCAATTCTATATTTCTCCACATTTAAGAGTTAATTTTGATACGTAATAAATAGAATTACTTATATTTGTATAGGTATTTATACTTAGTTTTTAAAAATAATTGTATGATTCAAGTTGCAGATGCTTTAAAAATTATAGCTGAGAATAGTTCTAAAATGCCAATAGCAAAAATTAAAGTGAGTAAATCACTGGGATATGTTTTGGCAGAAGCAGTTTATTCTCCAATAAATATGCCTCCTTTTCGTCAGTCGGCGATGGATGGATATGCATTTACTCATGGAAAATTAAATCAATTTGAAGTGTTAAAAACGGTTCAAGCAGGTGATTTTTTAGATGATGAAATCAAAAAAAATCAAGCCGTTCGCATTTTTACAGGCGCTTTTATTCCTGATGATGTAGATACTGTGGTGATGCAAGAACATACAACGGTAAATGATAATTTGCTTCAAATAGAAAAAATGCCAGTGGCTTTTGCCAATGTAAGAGAGAAAGGCGAGCAAGTTAAAAAAGGCGAGTTGGTTCTTGATGCCAATACAATAATTACTCCGGCGGCTATTGGTTTTTTAGCTTGTTTGGGAATTACTAAAATTAAAGTTTATGAAAAACCAAAAGTAGCTATTTTGGTTACTGGAAACGAATTGGTTTCAGCTGGAAATAAATTGCCGAAAGGAAAAATTTACGAAAGTAATTCGGCGATGTTAGAAGCAGCTTTAAAAACAATCGGAATTAATAAAACTACGGTTTTTAAAGTAAAAGATAGTTTAAAAAAAACGAAAATAGTTATCGAAAGCTGTTTGTCTAATTTTGATGTAGTGTTGGTTTCAGGCGGAATTTCGGTAGGAGATTACGATTATGTCAAAGAAGCTTTGTTGAAAAATGGCGTAACGGAATTGTTTTATAAGATCAATCAAAAGCCCGGAAAACCTTTGCTTTTTGGACGAAAAGAAAACAAATTAGTGTTTGCTTTACCTGGAAATCCAGCTTCATCATTGACTTGTTTTTATGTGTACGCTTTGCCTGCTTTGAAAAAGTTAATGGGATATGAAACGATACATTTGCCAGAAATGAAGCGAAAAATAAATACTGCTTTTAAGAATACTTCTGGAAAGACTTTATTTTTAAAAGGATTGTATGATGACGAAAAAGTAACGGTTTTAGAAAGTCAAAGTTCGGCAATGTTAAATACGTTTTCTATTGCTAATGGATTGATTGTTGTACCATATGATGTTACAGTTCTAGAAGCAAATCAAGAAGTAGTAGTTTTGCCTTTTAATTGATTAAAAAATGGAAAAACTAACCGTATCCATTCTTTGTGGCGGCAAAAGTAGCCGAATGCAATCGGAGAAAGGATTGGTTCTTTTTCAAGGAAAGCCATTTATTGAGCATATTATTAAAGCGGCCTTGCCCATTAGTAATGACATACAATTAGTGACTAATACATCTGATTATGATTATTTGTCTTATAAAAAAATAAAAGATATTGAATTAGATAAAGGACCAGTTGGTGGAATTTATTCGGCTTTGGTTCATTCAGATTCAGAAAATAATTTGATATTAAGTTGTGATATTCCGTTAATTTCAACGGAATTATTATCTGATTTAATAACAAAACATACAGCAGATTTTGAAGTGTCTGTTTTTTCAGAGGCTAATAAAATTCATCCTTTGATTGGGATTTATTCGAAAAAAATAATTCCAATTTTAAAAAAGGCTATAGATGAGAATGATTTAAAAATGATGCGCTTGTTAGAAAAAGTGAATCATCAAATAATAGAAGTTGCAGGAGAACGAAGCAAGCAATTTAAAAATGTGAATTCGCTTGCCGAATTAAAGGATTTGAATACCAAAAATTGAAGATTATGAAAAATGCTAACACACCAAGGTTGACAATTGTAGGAGCTGGTCCTGGCGATGTGGAATTGATTACCATAAAAGCCATAAAAGCCATTGGTGATGCTGATGCCATACTTTATGATGCATTAGTAAATGAGGATTTATTGCAATATGCAGCTTCAGGAACTGAGATTGTTTTTGTGGGTAAGCGTTTTGGTTGTCATGCTTATACTCAGGATCAAATTAATGATTTAATTGTAGTTATGGCTCAAAAACACGGTCATGTAGTACGATTGAAAGGTGGTGATCCATTTGTTTTTGGTAGAGGAAGTGAAGAAATTGAATTTGCTCAAAAACACGGTTTGTTAACGGCAATTGTTCCAGGGATATCTTCTTCTTTAGGAGTTCCTGCTTCAAATGGAATCAGTTTAACTCAACGTGGAATTTCAGAAAGTTTTTGGGTTATTACAGGAACTACTTCGGCACATAAATTATCTATGGATGTTAGTTTGGCGGCTCAATCGTCGGCAACAGTGGTGATTTTGATGGGAATGCATAAATTAGACGAAATTGTTACTATCTATCAAAACAATAGAACTGATGATTTACCGGTTGCAATTATTCAAAATGGAACAAAAGAGACGCAGAAGAAAGTAATTGGAACTGTAAGTTCTATTAGCAAATTAGTGGCTGAACACCAATTATCATCACCAGCAATTATTGTCATAGGCGAGGTGGTAAAACACGCTTCTGAATTGGCTGTTTTTACAAAAGAAGGGTATAGTGATGATGAATTTATTTTTCAAAATCTAAATGTAACCGAATAATGCTAAGTGTAAAATATTTTGGTGCAGTAGCCGAGAAAACAAAAGTAGCCGAAGAAAATTTTTCTTTGTCTAATCAATCATTACAGGAATTAGTGGATGAGTTAGAACAAAAATACGATTTAACTTCGCTTTCTTATAGCATTGCGGTCAATCAAAAAATGGTACAAGACAAAAACAGCTACATGTTAATGAGTAATGATGTTGTTGCTTTGTTGCCTCCGTTTGCAGGTGGTTAAAGAAAAATTTTCTAATTGCTAACAATTATGCGATACAATCGACAAATAATACTTCCTGAAGTTGGCGAAAAAGGCCAAGAAAAGTTAGGCCTAGCTAGAGTTTTAATCATTGGTGCTGGAGGTTTAGCTGCGGCAATTTTACCGTATTTGGCTGCAGCCGGAATAGGAGAAATAGGTATTATTGACGATGATTTGATTGAAATTTCTAACCTACAACGTCAGGTAATTTATAAAAGTAATGCCGTAGGAAAGTCGAAAGCACTAGAGGCTAAAGAAATGGCTTTGTCATTGAATCCTTCGATAGAAATTAATGCTATTACCGATACTTTGAATGCTAAAAATGCCATTCCATTATTCGAACAGTATGATATTATGGTCGATGCGACTGATAATTTACACACCAAATACTTGATTAATGATGCTTGTCAAATAACCAATAAACCTTTTGTTTACGGTTCTATTTATAAATTCCAAGGGCAAGTTTCGGTTTTTAATTATCAAAACGGACCTACGTATCGCTGTCTCTTTCCAAATGAATTTTCAAATAGTGAAAATTGTGTAGATGCCGGAGTAATGGGAATTTCGGTGGGAATTATTGGAATGTTTCAAGCCAATGAAGTTTTGAAAATGGTTCTTGAAATTGGTAACGTACTTTCGGGTGAATTGTTAATTTACAACATGCTTAATAATGACCAACAAAAATTTGATTTACTAAGAACTAATTTAACTCCGTTGAGCCGTTTGGATTTTGAAAAAAAATACAATGGAATTGAAAATTCAGTTTTAGAAATAACTGCTGAAGCAGCTTTGGAAGAAATCAATAATTCTGATGTTGTTTTTATTGATGTTAGAAACGAAGAGGAATTACCTAAAATAAATTTGCCTAATGCTGTGCAAATTCCACTCTCTGAGTTAGAAAATAATTTCGCAAAACTTGATTCGAATAAAAAAATATTGGTGTACTGCCAATCGGGTATCAGAAGTAAAAAAGCGGTTGAAATATTGAAAAATCATTCGTTTTTTAAAGTGCAAAGTATAGCTGGTGGTGCTTTAAAACTAGAAGAAATTATAGCTACTAATAATGCTATTTCTGTTTCTTAAATAATAAAAAAATGAGTAAAAAAGTTTTTGTAGAAGGAGCAATTTCTCCTGTATTTATAGCCGATTCCATTGCTAAACACCAAGGCAAGCATTCGATTGGAGCGCATAATATTTTTTTGGGTCAAGTTCGTGCCGATGTTCATGAGAAAAATGTGGTAAAAGCAATAGAATACACCGCTTATGAAGAAATGGCAAATGAAGCTTTGGTTGCTCTAAGAGAAAAGGCTTTCGCCCAATTTGATTTGGTTTGCATGCACATTTATCACAGTTTAGGAGTCGTAAAAGCAGGTGAAATTTGTTTGTTTGTCTTTGTTTCTGCGGGACATCGAACATCTGTTTATGAAGCTACAGAAGCTATTGTCAATTGGATAAAAACCGATGTGCCTATTTTTGGTAAAGAAATATTTGAAAATGAAGATTTCATTTGGAAACAAAATAAATAGGGTTTTGCTTTTAAAAAAAGGGAGACAAAACCCGAGCGATAGCGAATAGGCGAAGCAATTACACCAATTGTCGCTAATTCTAATCAATTGAAATCGAATTAGACCAATTTCTATCTGTTTTAGATTCGTGTAATTAAAACGGGATATAATTTTTGTTATTAGTGTAATTTGTGGCAAAGAAAATTAAAACGAATGCTTTTCTAAATAAATAAAAATGGTTGATATTACCCATAAAATAAGTACGTTACGTTCGGCAACAGCCATGGCAACAGTCAAAGTTAGTTTGCCAGAAACGATTGAAGCTATTGCCAAAAATTTAGTTCCCAAAGGCAATGTGCTTGAAATGGCTAAAACAGCGGGTTTATTTGCTGTAAAAAATACGCATTTATCTATTCCTGATTGTCATCCATTGCCAATTGAATATACGGCTGTGGCTTATGAAATTAAGGATTTAACGATTGATATCCTTTTTACGGTAAAAACGGTTTACAAAACTGGAGTTGAGGTCGAAGCCATGCATGGAGCATCAATTGTAGCTTTGACAATGTACGATATGTTGAAACCTATTGACAAGAATATCGAAATTTCGACTATTAAATTAATAGAGAAAAAAGGCGGAAAATCATCTTATAAAAATAAATTCCGTGATGCTTTAAAAGCAGCTGTTTTTGTTTGCTCCGATTCTATTTTTGCAGGAGAAAAAGAAGATCGTTCAGGTAGAATTATTGTTGAGAAATTAGAATCTTACGGAGTAGAAACTTCGCATTATGAAATCATTCCTGATGAAATTGATTTTATTCAAGATAGAACTAAGAAATTCGTTCAGGAAAACCAATTGGTGATTTTTACAGGAGGAACTGGGCTTTCGCCAAGAGATGTCACACCAGAAGCTTTAGAGCCATTATTAGAAAATAGAATTCCAGGAATTGAAGAAGCGATTCGCAATTACGGACAAGATAGAATGCCGTATGCCATGCTTTCACGTTCGGTGGCAGGAACTATAGGGGACAGTTTGGTTTTGGCTTTGCCAGGTTCTACAAATGGAGCAAAAGAATCTATGGATGCTGTTTTTCCGCATGTTTTGCATGTTTTCCACATCCTAAAAAGGAGTAATCATGATACCAAATAACACCATATTAACGGATGATTTTGGACGTAATCACAACTATTTGCGCATTTCTTTAATTGAGAAATGCAATTTGCGTTGTACCTATTGCATGCCTGCTGAGGGAATTGCTTTGACTCCCAAAAAAGAGTTGATGACTGCCGATGAGGTTTTTGCTATTGCCCAAACATTTGTAAATAATGGAGTTAACAAAATAAGATTAACAGGAGGAGAACCGCTATTGCGAAAAGATTTTTCTGAAATTATTGAAAAATTATCTCAATTAGAAGCTGAAATTTCGATTACGACAAACGGAATTCTAATTGACAGACATATCGACGTTTTAAAGCAATTTAAAGTCAAAAAAATCAATTTGAGTTTGGATACATTAATTCCATCTAAATTCAATACGATTACGCTTCGCAATCAATTTCAAAAAGTAATTGATAATTTGTATTTGCTATTGAATAATGATTTTGAGGTAAAAGTAAATGTCGTTTTGATTAAAGGTTTTAACGATAACGAAATCATCGATTTTATTAATCTAACGAAGTTTTTACCTATTTCGATTCGTTTTATTGAATTCATGCCTTTTGCAGGAAACGAGTGGGATAGAAGCAAAATGGTCTCTCAAACCGAAATTTTAAACCAACTTTCTGCTCATTTTTCGGAATCTAAGTTAGAAAAATTGGAAGATGAAAAAAACTTCATAGCCAGAGAATTTAAGATAAAGGATTATTTAGGGAGCTTCGGGATTATTAGTTCGATTACGAATCCGTTTTGTGATGGCTGCAATAGAATTCGCCTTACGGCAAATGGAAAAATCAAGAATTGCTTGTTTTCTAATTTGGAAACCGATGTATTGACTCCTTTTAGAAATGGTGAGACAATAGAAAATGTTATTGCTTCAGCGATTAAAAATAAGAAGAAAGTAAGAGCAGGAATGACTACACTTGAGGACGTTGATAATCCTATTTTAAATCAAGACAATCGTTCTATGATTGCGATTGGGGGATAACAATTAGAAATGATTAATAGATATAAATACAAAAAGCATAGCGTTACACTGTGCTTTTTGCGTTTTTAGATGTTGTTTATAGATTCGGCCGTTTTAAAAAAGCGGTCAAGTTTATAACAACATTATTGTTCAAAGTCTACTTTGACTTTGAATTTATTCGATTTCAAAATACTTTCTATAGAACCAAAAGTGGCAATGGTTTTCTGGTATTCTTTTTCTTTTTTCAAAGCAATTTGCCTAATACCATGCTCAAAACGACTCACTTCTTTTAATGTAGTGAGAATAAGCCCTGGAACAGCTACGTTTTTACCTTCTTTATCTTTGGCAACCATTGTAAAATAGGATGAGTTACAATGTTTAATCACGCCTGTTTGAATGTTTTCGGCTTCTACCCGAATTCCTACAATCATAGAGCTGTTCCCCACATAATTGACGCTAGCTTTCATAGTAACTAACTCTCCAACTTCGATAGGCATTAAAAAGTTTACCGTATCCACAGAAGCAGTTACACAATAATTTCCCGAAAATTTAGAAGCACAAGCAAAGGCAATTTGGTCCATTAGAGATAAAATATAACCACCATGAATTTTTCCACTGAAGTTAGTGTGCGATGGTAGCATTAATTCTGATATTGTTATTTTCGAAGAATCGACAGTTTTATATTCGATACTCATATTTTGTATTGTTTTTAGGTAGTTTTAATTTTAAATATCTTGTTTTTCAGCCGATAAAAGTACAAAATTACTTTTTGGTGATTCGCATAAAGAACAGCAATAGTCTTCGGCTAGATCGCTAAACAAAACTCCTTTTTCTATTTCTTGTGCTGCGTCTCCATATTCAGAATTGTAAATAGTAAGACAATCGGAACATTGATACACATCCTGCTCTTGTTTTTCTTTTTTTGTAGTAGTGACTGCATCATTTTCTAAAGCGATAGTATTTCCTAATTCATTGAAGTATTTTTTACTCAATTCGATTAATATAGTAGGCAATTCTAGTTTGTCAATGTCTTGGGTATGAATAATGTATTCACGTGTATTGGGATCAAAATTTTTGGCATACAAAACATTGTAGGTGTCTCTAATTTTGATGGATTCCAAATCTTTAGGCAGCTTGTTTTTTTCGATGAAAATCGAAGTGAAATAATGTCCTTCACGGTTGTAATCGGAAATTCCAAAGGTCAGTCCGTAGGTACTAATGTCAAATTGGTCTAAGGTTCTCACCAAAAATGTTTTCAGGTTCAAGGACCATTCGGTTGCTACTGGCAAATGCCAGTTTAATTCCAACAACGAATGACGCACATTGATTCCTTTTTTGCCAAGAAATTTTTCCCAATCTAATTTTCGGTCTTTAGGAATTCCTTTGATGACAAATGATTTCCAAGGTGTGATGCTTATTTTCCCAATTTTACAATCAAAACACAAATCGCACATTTCTTTTAGAAATTCTAAATCGTAAAGGTTGTTTCTCCAATACAATCCAAGCCAATACTGGTCAATTCCCAAACGATTCATTCCTTCGTAATAGGGAAAAGGATAAAACGGAACATTCAATGATTTATCAATCGTTCTATTATTTGTATCTAAATTTTCGCTCACAAGGTTAAAAATCATGTCGATTCCAATGGCTTCTTCGCTTACAACACGTTCTATTTCGTAATAGATTTTGGAAATATCCCAGCTGTAAATTAATACTGGATAGACTTCCATGCGTTGCCAATTGGGTAAACGAATATACAAATACCAATAATCTTCATGTTCAGAAGCAATAAAGTTGATGTGTCCTGTAAACAAAGGAACTAATTGCTGTTTTGGGTCGGTGATATTGACTTTTAAAACAGGTTGTTCTTTGAATTGTTCTAAGATGTACAAGAATTTATTTCCTGTAAGCCAAGACGTATTTCTAAAAATATCGGTAGAAACATAAGAAGAAACAATGTTATTTCCGCTTTGTTCATTGGGGTAAACAATGTGAAATTTATCCGTGTTTTCAATTTCAGAATATTCAAATCCATTAGGGAAAATAATATCTTGTCTGGAACCAAAAGAAATATCTTTTAGTCCTTGCGCTAAACTCATGTTAACAATGTTACGTAATTCGCCTGGCGAAATAACGCCTCCTTTTACTATTAATCGTGTTACTTCCATATTTTTTGTTTTAGTTCTTAGTCCCGAGTCCTTAGTTGTTCGAAATGCTAGGGACTAGGTACTAAGGACTTTTGAAGCTTATTTACATTTAGCTAATATCTCTTTTACTTCGGTTTTACAACTACCACAACCTAAACCAGCTCCAGTAGATTTGCATAATTCGGTAAAATTTGTTGTTCCTGCTTTAATAGCTTCTTCGATGTTACCACTTCCTACTTGGCTACAAGAGCAAACTAATTTTCCTACGACAGCTTTGGCTGCAGCACCGCTACCTCTTAGCAATTGGTTTCGTTTGTCTGACAATTCGATTTTGCTTTCAATCATGTTTTTGAATTCGGCAAATTCATTTTTATCACCCATCAAAATAGCACCAACTAACAAATCATCTTTAACGATACATTTTTTGTAATAGCGTTTTTTCAAATCGGTAAAGACAATTTCTTCATAGCTATCGTCATTTTCAGGGATTTCAACTTCGCCAATGCTACAAAGATTAATATCCTCGAGTTTTAAAATATTCATCAATACCGAACCTTTGTAAAAACTACTAATATCTCCAGCTAAAAAGTGAGCTAAAATATCTGCCTGTTCTTCAGCGGCGGAGGTAATTCCGAATAATTTTCCGTTGAATTCGGCAATTTCACCAATGGCAAAAATATCTGGATTTGAGGATTGTAAATATTGATTTACTTTCACTCCGCGTCCACAAGCAATTCCAGATTCTTTAGCTATTTCTATATTTGGAATTGTTCCAATAGCGTAAACAATGGCATTTGCAGTTAATATTCGACCACTTTTTAGTGCAATTTCTAATTCATTAGTATTGTCTGATTCGAAAACAGTACTGACTTCATTATCGAAATAAATTTGAATATCACGAAGTTGTACTTCTTCAGCTAATAATTTACAAGAAATTCGGTCCAATTGACGTTCCATTAATCGGGAAGCCCTTTGAATAATAGTAATTTTTACTTTTTTATGTTTTAAGGCAGCTGCCAATTCGAGACCTAATAAACCACCACCTACAATAACAACATGTTGTTCTTCGGGAGCCAAATTAGTTTGGTCTAAATAGTTTTTTAATCGATCAGCATCTTCTTTTCTACGCATGGTAAAACGCCCTGGAAGTTGTAATTGTGCATTTTCGGGAATAAAAGGACGACTTCCAGTAGCCAAAATTAATCGGTCAAAAGTATGGGTTTCGCCGCTGCTGTCTTTGATTGTTTTGTTATTAGTGTTGATGTTATCAATACTTACAGAGGGTTTCAAAGTAATATTCAGTTTGCTTAAACCGTCGTTTTTTATTTTTAATAAACTTTCCCAAGACAATTCATTTGTAACATATTCAGGTAACAGCACGCGATTATAAAATGGGTTGGCTTCATTCGAGAAAACGATGATTTCATCGGTTGTATTCAGTTCTCTGTAATTTTGTATGAATCTAAAAGCTGCCGCTCCAGCACCCACAATACCAATTTTTTGAAAAGGCTTTTCATATTTTTTTACAGCAACTGCCGTGTATTTAAAATCAGGCTCTTTAGAAACGGGGTCAACAAGCGTATTGGTTAGGTTATTGGCTCTATTTAAATCGTTTTCTAATTGTTTTCCCCAGTGCATTGGTAAAAAAACAACACCTTCTTTAATGGTATCGGTAACATTAGCTTTTACACGAACCTCTCCATTTTTACTGCTAATTACTACCACATCTCCATTTTCTATTCCTGATTTAAAAGCATCAATAGGATTGATTTCTAGCAGTGGGTTTGGAATATGCGATAGTAATCTGGAAACTTTTCCTGTTTTAGTCATGGTATGCCATTGGTCTCTAATGCGACCTGTGGTAAGGATAAAAGGATAGTTATCATCGGGTTTTTCAGAAGTATTTTCAATGGCTGTTGGCAGGTTGAAAATCGCTTTTTGAGACGGCGTATAAAATTTTCTATCGGTAAAAAGACGTGGCGTTCCCGGATGTCCATAATCAGGAACTGGCCATTGAAAAGTACCTTCGTGTTTTAATCGGTTGTAGTTGAGGTAAGAAATATCAATATTGGTGTTTTTTGTCATTTGACAATATTCCTTATAAACTTCTTCGGCAGTATTGAAATTAAAACCATTAAACCCCATTTTTTTTGCAAAACGAGTTAGGATTTCAACATCAGAAAGTGCTTCGCCTGGAGCATTAATTCCTTTAGGCAAATAAGAAATTCGTCTTTCCGAATTGGTCATTGTACCGTCTTTCTCTAACCATCCTGCTGCAGGAAGCAGTAAATCCGCAAATTTAGCGGTATCGGCATTATGTGAAATTTCTTGAACTACCACAAATTTGGCATTCTTCAAGGCTTTTTCTACTCGTCTAGAATCAGGTAAACTCACCATTGGATTGGTACAAATAATCCAAATGGCTTTCATTTTTCCAGATTCTAAGGCATCAAACATTTCTGTAGCAGTTAATCCTGGTTTTTCTGAAATAGAATCTACTCCCCAAAAAACAGCTACTTCTTGACGGTGTTCTGGATTGTCTAATTCTCGGTGAACCGCTAATAAATTAGCCATTCCACCTACTTCTCTTCCGCCCATGGCATTGGGTTGTCCTGTTAAAGAAAAAGGACCAGAACCTGGTTTTCCAACATGTCCTGTTAGTAAGGAAATATTTAATAAGGCCGTATTTTTATCCACTCCCACAGCACTTTGATTCAATCCCATAGCCCAAAGCGAAAGAAAACCTTCGGCTTTACCTATTAAATCAACCGCCATATCAATTTCTTTAATAGAAATTCCGCATAATTGAGACGCTTTTTCTAATGAAGTAGCAAGAACTAAATCTTTATAAGCATTGAAATTTTCAGTGTATTTATTAATGAAATTATTATCGGTATAGCCTTTTTCGATGATTCTTTTAGCCATTGCGTGGTATAAAATAATATCGCTTCCTGGAAGAATTTGCAAATGTAAATCGGCAGTTAAGGCTGTATCTGTTTTTCTAGGGTCAATTACAATGACTTTTACTTTTGGATTTTTCTCGCGGTGTTGCTCTAAACGTCTGAATAGAATAGGGTGACACCAAGCTGGATTTGCACCCGTAATTAAGAAAGTATCGGCCAATTCGATGTCGTCATAAGCAATGGGAACTGAGTCTTCTCCAAATGTTTTTTTGTAACCTGCAACCGCAGAACTCATACAAAGACGCGAATTGGTATCAATATTATTAGTCTTTAAAAAACCTTTTACCAGTTTATTGACTAAATAATATTCTTCGGTTAAACATTGACCTGAAATATAAAAACCCACACTATCGGGACCGTGTTTTTTTATTATAGAGGAAAATACTGCTGCAGCACGATCTAAACCATCATCCCAACTCACTCGCTCCATCGGGTGCGATTTACTCCAACGCATTTCAGGATATAGAATTCTATCAGAAGTATCATTAGCTACATAATGTAGATTCATTCCTTTAGAACAAAGCATTCCTCTGTTTACGGGATGATCTTGATCTCCTTTTACAGTAACTCCATTGGTAGAATCTTTGCTTACTATGATTCCGCATCCTACTCCACAATACGAACACGTAGTTTTGATTTCTGAATTTTGCATTAGCATCAGTCTTTTTTAATAATGAAATCTATTTGTTCTCTAAAACAAGAGTTTTAAAACGTAAAAATAAGTATTAATTAAGTATAAGTACTTATTTTTGTTTGATATTTTTTTAAGTTTATCAAAAAGATAAAAGAAGCCTAAAATAATGCTTTATATCTTTTTTTTGGCTCAAAAAACAAGTATTAATTCAAAAGTATTAGGGGAATCTAAGGAAGGTATTTGGAATTTAATAGGTTTAGATTTTATTTATCAAAAAATGAATAACTAGCTCAGTTTTTAATATTTAGAACGTTCTCTTTTGTATAAGATTGTGGAGAAACTCCTGTGATTTCTTTAAAAGTGGTGTAAAATGGGCTATAAGATGAAAAGCCAACTTTTATAGCTAATGATTCTAAAGTATTTGATTTGAGATAATCTTTTTCTATTAGTTGTATTGCATCATAGGTTCGTATTATTTTTTTGAATTCTGTAAAATTTACTTTCGATAAGTATTTAAAAACAAATATTAAGTGACTCTTTGGCATTTTAAGTTTAATAGAAATCTCATTGAGCGTTATAGTAGGGTTTCTTAATATTTCATGTTGAAATACTAATTTTTCAATGTCGTGTATATAATTACTGGTGTATTCGCTAATTTTTTTACTTAGAGCTTGATCCTGAATGTTGGTTATTTTTTCGGAAGGGGTTAGAATCCAAATATCTTTTAGAATAAAATTAGAATTATTATATTCTTTTAGTTTTTTATACATCACATTATATCCATATAAAATTTCAGGAGTAAATAATATTTTAAAATACATAATATTTAATATAAATGCGGGAATGTATTTGTAATTATCTAAAGTATGATTGTCTTTGGATTTTAAATTGATTAAAATAATAATAATGAGATGAATAATAAGTAAACAATATATCATGAACATAAAGTAAGTCCATTTTTTTTGTACTTTATTTTGTTTGATATTTATTATTTCATTTTCTTTATTTAATAGCGTTTTTTTTATAAAAAAGAAAGAATGTATTCCATAGTATAGTATATATAGAATAAATAAAACTGAAAAAACAAGTTTCGTATAAAACAATGGGACAGTCGATGAGAAAAACAGTTTTATGATAATATTTAATGAAACTAAAACTATCGGAAAAATGAAATGTTTAAGTTGTTTAAAATCAAAGGATTGATTGTTTTTATTCATGTTTAAGAAATACAAATACATTGCTGGAATAATAACAATTAAAAATGGATAAAAAATGTAGTATACTTTTTTAGAAATAGTAAATAAATCAAAACCGCCTAAACCTATAAATAAAAAATTCATGGCTAGAAGCTTAAAAGATAGTAGTAAATAGATGTTTAATAACCTATTGTATTTGAATTGTACTACAATAATAAAAAAACTGATTAAGCCTAATAATCCAGAAAAGACATAAAATAGGTTTAGTAACATGTAGGTGTATTTATGGTTTTATTTGAACGAGCAAATTTAGTATATATATTACAATAGGTTCTTATAATGTATATATCAAAAAGCTAAATATATTGCAAAATCCCGAAAAGTGTCTTTCTAATTTTAATACTTCGTTCATACACTATCTATACACTATCCATACTTTAACTATGCTTTAACTATTTGGATTGACCCGTATTAAAATAACTATGCCCCGTTCTAAAATAACTATTCAGCTTATTAAATTAATCCTGCTTTAGCTATACAAATATAATTATTAATCCTAAAATAACTATACAGCTGCTTTTTGATATTTAAGTTTTTTATTATAATTCTTCCATCTTTTATTCAAATTCTCTGATTGCAGATGAGCCTGGTTTGGGGTTAGGTAATCACAACTAGAATGTGGTCTTAGTTCTTTGTAGGCTAGACTAGTCCTAAAATATCCCTATAGCATTATTCATTTGTTGCTTGCTCTTCTTGAAAATCTAAGAGTAAACCACCTTCAATGACCAAATGATGCAATTCCTTCATTAGTTTCTCGACAATACTAGTGATCTGATTTACCTCTTCTTTGTTAAGCTTTGACAACTTATGATGCAGCACTCTGTATTTATTCAAATACGGAAAGCAATCTGTCCAAAACTGTTCAATCAAATAATTGTGTTTTCGTATCTCGGGATCTGCATAGATACATAATTGCCATAATGCTTGGCTTGGCAGATCATTAGGCAGGTAATAGGTTTTTACCAAAATGTAGGTTCTGCAAAAAGACAGAAAGAATAATGAAAAAAGAAACTCTAAACCTTGGTAGTTCTCTTTAGGATTGTTGGCTATGGTGAAAATTTGCAAAGCAACATCTTGGGTTGGCTTGTAATAAAAATACAGATCCCCGTGGTATGGATTATCAAATTCTTTCCAATGCAATTCTGGGTGGTACAAACTGGAGGAATATATCAGGTAATTATCTTGGATAATGTTGGCAAAAAAGCTTTGAAAGCGATAGAGGTTTTCTTGTATCCACTTACGACTGTGGCTTATCAAGACAAAATCACAATTCTGATCTACTTTGCTTTTTAAGAAATGAATAATTGCTCTTAATTTTTCATTCGTTCCACCGTTAGCGATGAGCATCAGGTAATAGGTTGTTTTTTCTGCGTAGGTAATTTGGTGGTACAAGTAGATTTGCTCGACTTCGACTAAATTTGCAATGGTTTCGATAGCAATTTCTAAGGCTTCCTCTTTGGGTTTGCTATCCATTTGACATGAAACGTCCTGTTTTTCTACATGTGCTTTTTTCAACTGTTTCTTTAATTCATCCAAGCGTTCTTCGACAAGATGGAAGAGATTTTGTTCGGCAATTCGAACCGCCTCAAACATTTCATTTTCATAAACAGAAACATCATCAGCAGCTGCTTCTTTTGCTTTTGTAAACAAGTCCATAAGAAAATATTTTTCAGGGCTATTTTTTACAAAGTATTTTTGAATTTCAGGAATGTAGTCTATCAGATTGTTGATTCTTTCCTCTAAACTTAGCGACTTCAAAGTATTTCCTGAATAGAGTTCTTCTAAATATTCCAGATCATATTCCATCAGTCTTGCATAAGAGGTAAAAACACTGTTTGAAGAATTCTCTGCGATTAAATTTTGGATTTGTGACTGATAAAGATCGTGATCATTATAAAAATGCTCTTGAAATGCATTAAATCTCTTCTTGTATTTTTTCCAACTTCTAGTGATAATGAGTGCATCTTGTGAGGCCTCATTTTGGTAGATTAGAGCCGAAGGCTGGCAGTACCATTCAATAAAGGGATATCCTAAAGAAAATCGGTGATGCAGCTTTGCTGAATAGAGGAAACAAACATCAATTTGATAGCTATTTCTAGCTTTTCTCACCCATTTTTGTTGTTCCAATTTTTTAGCATCACTATTTTTTTCGATATGAATCATCAGACGTGAAAATCCCATAGAGGGCTGTTTAGTAAAAAAGATTTGAATAATAATATACTGATTGACCAGTTGTCTGAGTATATTTTCTAGGAACTCATTTTCGAGTTTTGGAAACGAAAGTTTTTTTGAGGTTTTCATAGTGTAAGGTTTTAGTATTGATTAGCGAAGTTCAATTCTTTTAAAAGGATAATCTATTCGTAATACGGATATAATATCTGATAAAAGGGATATTTTACAGGATATTTTTTTATCTTTGAAACGCAGACTTTTTAATCCAAATGGCTTTATCTTTGAGTCTTCAAAAAAATGCTATTCGTTATGGAACAAAAAATACATCAAGGAAGAAACATAAAACGCTTCAGAGAAATGCTTGGAATTAAGCAGGAGGCATTGGCTTATGATTTAGGAGACGACTGGAATCAGAAGAAAATTTCTATGCTCGAGCAGAAAGATGTTATTGAGCATGACATTCTTAAACAAATTTCAAGTTCATTAAAAATTCCTGTTGAAGCTTTTCAGAATTTTGATGAAGAGCAGGCTGTAAATATTATTGCTAACACTTTTTATGAAGGAGCAGTTGCTAACAATTCTGGATATATCAACTGTACTTTTAATCCGATTGATAAAATTGTACAGATACACGAAGAAAAGATTGCTTTATACGAGCGTATGTTGAAGGAAAAAGAGGAAATGATGGCAAGGCTTGAAAAATTAATCAAATAATAGTTCTAATTATCAAAAGAAATAGTAGCATTTATAAAATATATCAATTTCACAAAGAGACTTTCGAGTCTCTTTGTTATTTATAGCACTTTTATTTATTGCAAAAGCATTTAAAACACACACACAATGGATAAAACGATAAAGCTCCTTAAAAAAGAAATTACCAACGCTATTGCGCTTAAAGTATCACTAATAATCCTGAAAAGACATCAAATAGGTTTACTAGCAAATATAGGTTTTATAGTATTAATTAAATGAGCAAACTTAGCATATATATAATCAGTTTTAATGGTATATATACTAAAAACTGAAAAGCTATTGTGAAAATCTGAAAAGTCTTGTTTAAATAATGTTAGATGTTATTTGTATAAATTTAAAATGAAAAATATATATAAATATAATATATTCTATTCCATTAATATATAATGTATTATAATCGAATAAATTTTGTTAATAAGATTTTTATTTCGAAAAATATTAAGACTTTATTTTACAATATTTATTCACGATTAAAAAAACTATATTTTTGTAATCATTCCGTTTTTTAGTGTCAAAATATCCTTTTAAAGGAATTATAATTACTTAAATGATTTTAAAAGGACTTTCAAACATTTACTTTTGAGTATTCATGTAGTATTATGATTGATTAATTAATTTACAATTTTTATTTAGATGGCCCCCGTTGTGTATAAAAATATAAAAAAAATAAGAGAATTGAAGAATTTGACAAGAGAGTATGTTGCAGATGAACTCAAAATGAGTACAAGTGGTTATGGTAAAATTGAAAGGGGTGAAGTTGATTTAACGATTTCAAAATTAAATAAAATTGCAGAAGTGTTAGATGTTTCTATAGAGTTTATATTTAAATTTGATGTTTCTCTTTTTTTTGAAGAAAGAAGGAATGTAAAAAAAAAACCATTTTGAATTAATTAAAAAAAACTGATTTTAATTAATTAAGTTGTTTCTAGTAAACCTACTAAGGCTGTTTCACAATTTTATGAGGATAGCCTTTTTTTGTTTCAACTCTTCTTAAAATAAAATACTCCTTTAATAGTAGTAATGCTATACCAATTACAATTCTTTATTTGCTCTAATTGTATTGTGATAATCCAGAGGAGTAGTTCCTGTAATTTTCTTAAAATTTTTGTAAAATGGGTCATAAGAAATAAATCCTACTTCTTTACTAAGACAATTTAAGGTATTGGACTTTAAGTAGCCTTCTTGTATTAAAGTAGTAGCATAGTGTACTTTTATTATATTTTTTAATTCTATAAATGTTACTTTTGAGTGATACTTAAATATATAATTTAAATGACTCATAGGTATATTTAAGTGGAGTGATAAATTTTTAATTTTTACATCTGATTGAATAAAAAAAGAATTCTGATGTATAATTTCTTCTATTTGATTTATATATCCTATTAATTTTGGATCAATTTTACTCTTTAAAGTGAGATCTTGTATTTTATTAGGAGTTATTTTATCGGAATAAATCCAAATTGAATCAAATTTTAATGTTAGTTGTTGGTTTTTACTTATTTTATCCTTTAGTGTATTATATCCGTAGAATATTTCTGGGCAACTAATAATTTTACAAGAAACAATTATTAGTATAACAGATGTTGTAGGCTGATAAATAAATTCCATTCCCTTTGAATCTTTAAACCAATAGAGTAGCAGTGGAGAAAAAGTTATTATTATAATTTGGTGATAAATAAAATTAGCCCATTTCTGGATTATTTTAAATTTTGATTCACTTTTATTTTTTCCTTTTTCATTCAAAAATTTTTTATAAGTAATCCGGATACAGAGATAATCGTATGTTGTTATGTATGTAAAAAACATACAATATAGAAGAGATGTTAGGTTGAATTTAGGGTTGTTTTCTTCCGTGTTATCGCTATAAATTGAAATCGCGATGTAAAATAAAGGGAAAATACTGTGCAGTAAGATCCGTTTAGTTTTTACTGCATAATTTTCATTGCATGTGTTTTTTAAGTAACAGTAAATCAAAGTTAGCGCTAGTACTGAAACATTTGATTCAAAAAAGAAGTCGGAAAATAATTCCTTTTTAAAAACAATAAAATGGATTCCTGTTCCAAGTTTTATCAAGGATAAAACCATTAAAAATAAGATAAAATGAATATTGATTTCAGCATTAGATTTATAGTTTTTAATAGCGATGGATGAAACAGTTATTCCAAATATTCCAGAAACAAGTAAAAGAACAATTAAATAGATTTTCACAAAACAGATATTATATTTTTGGTGAAATTAAAAAAATAAAATGATATCTATATTTATATTTTTAATTGTTTTTTTTATAAAATAAATTTAGTTATTATATTAAAAATGTAAAAAACAAATATTTAATTTGTAAAATTAACTATTTTGCTGATATACATTATTTTATGTTCTATTTTTCATTTTTTAATGAACTTTTTTTAATATTTTTATACTTGTCAAAAAGCTAAAAGTTTTAATTCAAAACAGCTTACTTTATTTACAATATTTTAAGATATTATTTTTAGTAATAGATTTGTTTTTAAGTTTTATTAACGATGATTTATTTATTAATTTTTAATTTATTTAGTAATATATGGTTGGTTTAAAAATCAAAGAAATTAGAGAGCGAAATAATTTAAGCAAAGAATATGTTGCTATTCAAATGGAGATGTCTATTAATGATTATAGCAAAATTGAAAAAGAAAAAGTGGACTTAAAATTATCTAAGTTGGATCGATTAGTCAAAATTCTTGGGGCAAAAAAAAGCGAACTTTTTTCGTTAGAATATTAATAAGTTAGTTTTTTTATAAATAGCAACACTGGAAACTTTTCATTTGTTGCTTATTGTAGTATGGTATTTAAATTAGGCTAATCAACGAATTGTTTGGTCTTGAAAAAAAATAAAGATTTATAAAAAAAAAAAACAGCAGCAAGTATTTATTTGCTACTGTTTTTTTATCTTCTATAAGATAGAAAAAATGATTTAAGCCAGTTCTAAGTGATGCTGAACTTTTAAGACGCATCCCAATGATTCTAGGATTAAAACATAGTGAGAATTGGTCACCTCTTTAATAATTGCTTGCTGATTGAGGAAAGGCCCTGAGTTTACTTTTATTTTCTCACCTACATGGTATTGGGTGATACTAATGTCTTCATTGTCTTTGGAGAGCCAATCTTTTATAGTATCTATTTCTTCATTTTTTACAATGGCGTGCTTTCCTAGCCAAAATAAATAGCGCACCACTCCAGGAGATAAAAAAACTAAGTTTCTGTCTTTATCAGCCAATTGAACAAAAACATAGTGATTGAAAAGTGGAATTTCAACTTTTTTCTTTCTATCTGAATATTGTTTTGTACTTTTTATTAAAGGACAATAGCAGTTGATGCCCAATCGGGTCAATTGTTCCGCTACTCTTTTTTCCCATTTTGGTTTAGTATATACAACGTACCAGTTCATATTATTACTTTTTTTAGAAAAGACAATTTTTTGTTTTTAATTTATCCTGATTTGATATTCTACAATTTAGATTAGGATCCTATGGCGTGATAAACAAATCCAATACTTTCTAATGCAGCTTTATTTAAAATATTTCTTCCATCAAAAATAAAAGCAGGTTTTAGCATAGCATCATATATTTTTTGCCAATCGTAGCCAATAAATTCATCCCATTCGGTTAAGACGGCAATGGCATGGGAATCTTGGCAGGCTTCATAAGGACTATCGAAACAAATAAGACTTCCAATATTTTCTTTGTGTGATCTAGTTTCTAAATAGTCCAAATCAGCTAGCATCTTTTTTCTATTCACTTTAGGATCATAGACCGCTATTTGAGCTTTTTCTGTTATTAAATCATCTGCTACATAAATGGCAGCTGATTCTCTAGTATCATTAGTGTCTTTCTTGAAAGCCCAACCTAAAAATGTGATTTTTTTATCAGCAACAGTATTGTATAAGGTTTGGGTAATTTTATTAGAGAATCTTTTTTTCTGATAATCATTCATGATAATTACCTGCTCCCAATAATCAGCAACTTCATCAAGTCCATACGATTTAGAGATATATACTAAATTTAAAATATCCTTTTGGAAACAAGATCCACCAAAGCCAACAGATGCTTTGAGGAATTTGGGACCAATTCTACTGTCCATTCCAATAGCTTTGGCTACTTCGTTCACATCAGCTCCTGTTTTTTCACAAAGCTCTGATAAGGCATTTATAGAAGAAATTCTTTGTGCTAAAAATGCGTTAGCTGTCAACTTGGATAATTCCGAAGACCAAACATTAGTAGTTAGTATTTTGTCTTTTGGAACCCAATTTTCATAGACTTCCACTAAGGATGCTATGGCTTCTTGACCTTCTGGAGTGGTATCTCCACCAATTAAGATGCGATCAGGATGCAATAAATCATTTACTGCTGTTCCTTCAGCTAAAAATTCTGGATTAGATAGGATTTGAAATTTCACACCATTACCAGTGTTGTCCAATATGCTCTTAATGGCTTCAGCAGTGCGTACAGGTAAGGTTGATTTTTCAACTACAATTTTATTGTCTTTGGCTATTTTTGCAATTTGTCTGGCACATAGTTCTATGAATTTTAAATCAGCTGCTTTCCCTTTTCCTTTTCCGTAGGTTTTAGTTGGAGTATTGACTGAAATGAAAATAATTTGGGCTTCGTCAATTGCATTTTCCACATCGGTAGAGAAAAATAAATTTCTCCCTCTTGCTTCTGCAACAATAGTACTTAGTCCAGGTTCATAAATAGGAATGTTATTAGGATCGGGATCATTCCAAGCTGCTATTCTTTCGGCATTCAAATCAACAACAGTAACCTGTATGTTAGGACATTTTTGTGCTATAACTGCCATGGTTGGTCCTCCTACATAGCCAGCACCAATACAACAAATTTTGGTAATTTTAGTTTTCATAATAATTTTCTCTTCTACTTTTATACTATATTAATGTTTGTTTTTTTATAACGGCATTTTTTTAAGGATAATACAGTTTATGCTACCATTTGACAGCGATACTTTTAGAATCTTTTTTTTAGAATAAATTGCTTTAAAAAAGCTGTGTTTATTTTATATTGATATTCTTAATATAAGAAAGTGAAATTAATTCCCTTTTTGTCTTTTATGTAACATTTATAATGGTAATTATTCCTTATTAAGACTTTTTAACCACTAAATAAAGCTTTTTTTAATCTGTACTCATCCTAATTTTGCCTTGTAAGTCAATTTTATTTTGGCTTTAAAAAGCTTGTTTGAAACACGAAAGTATTTTGAATTAACTTTTGGCTTTTTCTTTAAATTTTATTTTGAGTAGTTATTTTGTAACTATTCACGGGGTACCCTTATTCAATTTTTAAATATTCATACCAGTCTCTTTGCTATAATGATGCATTTTTAATGGATTCTCATTCATTATACAAACAAAAAATACTAAACAATATAGAAATATTATGAAAACAGGAATAACCTTTAGCGCTTTTGATTTATTACATGCTGGGCATGTAAAAATGCTTGAAGAAGCAAAATTACATTGTGATTATTTAATAGTAGGATTGCAAACAGATCCCACTATAGACAGACCTCAAAAAAACAAACCCACTCAAACTGTTGTAGAACGTTATATTCAATTGAAGGCATGCAAATTTGTAGATGAAATTGTACCCTATACTACAGAGCAAGATTTAGAAGATGTGTTAAAAGCATTTCATATTGATGTGCGTATCGTAGGCGATGAATATAAGGATAGGGATTTTACAGGAAGAACCTATTGCGAAGAGAAAGGAATTGAACTTTATTTTAATACTAGAGATCATCGATTTTCCAGTTCTAACTTGCGTCGAGAGGTTTTTCAAATTGAATTATTAAATGATAAAGTATGAGCCTAACAAATAAAATTACTCATGTTGTATTGACAGGAGGAGTAGGGAGTAGGTTGTGGCCCCTATCCCGTAAAAGTCAACCCAAACAGTATTTAGATTTATTTGATGGTAAATCTTTATTTGAATTGACCTTAGAACGAAATGCAGCAGTGGCAGATGCTGTTATGGTGGTTGGGAATATCGACAATAGCCATTTGACCCAAAAAGTCATGAAAAAGATGGGTATTCCTTTTAACCATATTGTGGAAGCTACGCCAAGAAATACAGCTGCAGCCATTGCTTTTGCAGCATTTAATTCGCATCCAGACGATATTTTAATTGTAACTCCTTCCGATCATTTAATAGAAGGTAAAATGCAATATAAAGCCGCATTAGACGAAGCAATTGTTTTAGCCGAAAATAATTTCTTAGTCACTTTTGGAATACAGCCTACACGCCCAGAAACGGGCTATGGGTATATTGAATTTGAAGGTGATACAGTACTCGCATTTCATGAAAAGCCCGATTTAGAGCGTGCCAAATCTTTTACCAAAAGCGGTCGTTTTTTATGGAACAGTGGTCTATTTTGTTTTAAAGCGGGTTTGTTTTTAGAAGAACTTAAATTTCAAGAACCCGAGCTTTATGCCCAAGCCCAACTAGTGTGGCAAGAGAATGTTAATGGACTGTTAGATTATGAATTGTCCCTTAAAATACCTTCCATTAGTGTAGATTATGCTGTAATGGAACGCAGTAAGAACATAAAAGTGGTGGCAACTCATTTTGAATGGTCGGACTTGGGTTCTTTTGAATCGGTGTACGATTATTTAGTACAAAACGGCCATTCAGCCGATTCTAATGGCAATATTGTAATAGGCTCTGATTTGCATACTGCTTTTGTAGGCCTAAAAAATTGTTTGTTAGTCCATACGCCTGATGCGCTTTTGGTTTTGCAAAAAAAATGTTCACAAGAAGTCAAGGATGTCTATCAACAATTAGAGCTATCAGGTTCCTGCTTAGTCTGAGTTTTTAAGCTCATGTAGGAGCTAGCGGGTTAATAAAGAAATACCATCTATTTTTTAGATGAAAAATAATTATAAAAGATAATATAAATATGGCTAAAGTAGCACTAATAACAGGAGTAACAGGTCAAGATGGCGCTTATTTAAGTGAGTTTCTATTAAAAAAAGGATATACGGTTCATGGGATAAAAAGAAGAAGTTCTTTGTTTAATACCGATCGTATCGATCATTTATACCAGGATCCTCATGTAGACAATCAGCGCTTTATATTGCATTATGGGGATATGACTGATAGTACGAATTTAATTCGTTTGATTCAAGAAATTCAACCCGATGAGATTTATAACCTGGCGGCTATGAGTCATGTACAGGTTTCTTTTGAAATCCCTGAATATACAGGTAATGCCGATGGATTGGGAACACTCCGAATCTTAGATGCTGTTCGTTTATTAGGATTGGAAAAGAAAACCCGTATTTACCAAGCTTCTACGTCTGAATTGTATGGAAAAGTACAAGAAGTACCACAGTCTGAAAAAACGCCTTTCTATCCTCGTTCTCCTTATGCGGTAGCAAAAATGTATGCTTACTGGATTACAGTAAATTATAGAGAAGCGTATGGAATGTATGCTTGCAATGGTATTTTATTCAACCATGAATCCCCTATTCGTGGAGAAACTTTTGTAACTAGAAAAATTACCCGTGCCGTATCTCGAATTGCTTTGGGCTTGCAGGATAAATTTTATTTAGGTAACCTTGATGCACAAAGAGACTGGGGTCATGCCAAAGACTATGTACGCATGATGTGGATGATTCTTCAAGCAGAGGAAGCGGAAGACTGGGTTATTGCAACGGGTACCACTACTGCAGTTCGTGAATTTGTAAGAATGAGTTTTACGCATGTGGGAATCGATTTAGAGTTTAGAGGAAGTGGTATAGACGAAAAAGCCTATGTGGCAGCCTGTCATAATCCTGAATTTCAACTAGAAATAGGAAAAGAAGTTTTGGCGGTAGATCCGCGTTATTTCCGTCCTACAGAGGTTGAATTATTAATTGGAGATGCTACTAAAGCCAACACTAAATTGGGTTGGATTCCAGAGTATGATTTGCAGGATTTAGTAACAGACATGATGGAGTCCGATGTGAAATTGATGCAAAAAGACCACCATTTGCAAGAAGGAGGATACCAAACGATGAATTATTACGAATAATATGATTTTAAATAAAACAGCCAAAATATACATTGCTGGACACCGTGGTATGGTAGGTTCGGCAGTTTGGAGAGCTTTAGAAACTAAAGGATACACCAATCTAATTGGGCAATCGAGCCAAGAATTGGATTTGCGCAATCAGGAAG
>WSSedL1CaDRAFT_10000433_pt1 | contig 29715 bp, 25 predicted proteins | sample WetSurSL1Cattail_FD_9464 | JGI IMG/M metagenome (IMG submission 9464)
GGTACATCATGGCGGCCGGACATACCCATCGAGCCGCAAATTAAGGAAGACCTGTTGGAATTTCATCATATCGAAAATCCTACGGACAGGGCAATCACTTCAATGCTTTATCTCATGAGGAAGCAGATGTTTCTTGACGGGAATAAACGGACAGCCATGCTTGCGGGCAATCAGGTGATGATTTCGTCCGGCTGCGGGGTTATTTCCGTGCCTATCGAGCAGCAGAGGGATTTTACAACCATGCTGGTGCAATTCTATGAGTCCAATGATATGGAGCCACTGAAAGCCTTTGTATATGGCTGCTGTATCGACGGGATTGCGTTTGAGCCTGTGCCGGAATTAGAAACGCATTTGGAGAACGATAATGAAAACGAGGATGATGAAGATTTAGAACAATAATCAAAGCATGACGAAGGCGCTGTGTGAAAGCAGTGCCTATTCTTTTGCTCTGCCGTATAGGCGGAGCTTTTATATTTTTACAGCTAAAAACACTTTTTCTTTCCAGTACAAATCTTCAAAAACAGGAGGACGTTTATGAAAAACAAGAGTGAACAATATGTTGAATATATCAATGAAAATATTCTATCCCGCATTGACTATGACTTGCTGCAGCAATCATATAGGACGGAGGACAAAGCCTATGCAAAGGGTGTGCTGAATCTGCTCCATAAGGCCATGGTCGATATTTACGGAACCCAAACACTCTGCCCGGATTACAGGCACAATATGGACGATAACTTTGTCCTTATTCCGGGAGTGGCACAGGCAAAAAACACCAATGCCCTATGCCTTGCCCTGCTGGAAATTGACCTGAGTTCTTCGGGAGAGCATTGGGGCACAACTTTCCTTACGGAATATGGCGTAATTCCACAGTCTGCTGACAATGAGGTTGATCCGAAGCTGACAGAATTGGTGGCAAAACGGTATATCCCCTACAATTATTGCTATACGGCTAAAATTCCTGGTGATATTCATACCAGGCTTTCTAAAATGCCTAAAGCTGTGCAGGATGTCCTGCGGACATTTCATGGACATACGGCTGAGCTCCTGCCACCGGAAATAGAAGAATATCCTGCTGAGGAAGATTTGGAGCGTTGAGGTCCATATACTTTTTTCTTCATCAGAACAGCAACCCTTTGGGTACCCGTACCCAAAGGGTAGAGCGAAGCCTAACCTTTGAGGTTAAGGCAGGAATAGATTTGTTGCACAAATCGCTCAAACGGCTTGTCGGCAGTGCCGACAACGTTGTTAAAACCTTATTTTCATTGTTGAATTTTAGTTAAAGGAAGGAGCGTCGATGGAACGCTGGCAATTGATACAACGCCAGTGTCTTCCCCTTGAAGCAAACGTAATATTACCCTATTATCGGTGTGATGGCGGCAGAGGGTAAACGCAGGGAGCAGAATTATCTAGAGGACGGCTGCAACGCCTTTAAACTGCAACGGCCCCAATCCAGCCCTTTATCCATATGGACTGAGCAAGATATTTTACAATATATCGTTATCGAAAAGCTGCTAATTGCCGGATGCTACGGAGAGATCGTACCGGCAGCCGGGCAGCTTTCCTTGTTTGATACGCCCTTACTGGAGGCCACTCTATGCAAGCACACGGGTTATGTCTACTGCGGCTTTGGTTGCCATCTTGAAAAAGAACCCAACCGTTTCCAGAGATTAAAAGTGACCCACCCCAGGTTATGGGAATATTGCATGAAACCGATGGAAACGGGTGGCCTGGGCATGAAACCGGTCTTGCTTGCTTATGGTGTTAAAATTGAATGATTAAAAGGAGTTTATACAATCATGAAACAAATCGCTACTATAAAGCAAAAAAATTATGAAAAGGCTTCCCAGCTTTTAGGAGAGCTCTTTGATGCTGCTTCGAACATTACGGAGCAGATTAATTGCTGCATCCAGAGTAACGGCATCAGTATGTTTTTTGAGAACCTTGAAGCCTTCGATTTTTCAGAGGATGTGATTGAAAAATTGAAGGCTGTAAAAACGGTGCTGTTTGAAATTGACGAAGAAGCAGCTATACAAAAGTCTAAAGAGATAAAGGAGGTATGAAACAATGACGAAAAGCTACGATGAAGCAGCACATGCCTCCAACTTTATAAAACATATCACCTGCCTGACGGGAATTTCGGAAAGCAAGCTAAAAAAATATGCCTCCGAAAACAATCTCTTTAATGTTCTGGAGCATCCCAACACCATTGATCCCAGCAAGAAACGTGGTCACGCCTTGTTCGTCATTGGCTCCAAGCGCCTTCACGTTAATTTTGAAATACCTCTATATAAATTCGAGTACATGGGACAAGCAGGAGGACGATTGTATTGCAGCCGAAACCTGAAGGGCGCTCCCGCCAAAAGGAACGCCTTTTAAAATGGAGGTGATTTAATCATGGCAATTGACCCAGCAACAGCGAAGCTGCTTGCACAGGCGGCTTTGAAGCCTGTCAGCGACGAACAGGCAAGAAAAAGGCTGCTGATGATTATTCTTGCGCCCGTACTTTCGGTAATCCTTATCCTTACAGCCTTTGTTTATATCCTTACACATCCGTTGGAGTTTTTGAGCCAGCAATTTGATGAAAAAACCATTACCCAGGTGGAGCAGCTGCAAAAAGATTACGGCATGTACCAGTACCTTTCTGCATCGGACTACGAAAGCGGTATCACCTACGAGGGCGTAAGCTTCACCGATGGCACAACAGCGGTAGTTTACTATAATCAGGGGGATGAGCGGTACAGAGACAAGCCCTATGGGGCGGACAACATCGGCGGCTATGGCTGCGGTCCTACCGCAATGGCTATAGTAGTATCCAGCCTGACAAGTGAAACGGTTGACCCTGAGAAAATGGCAAAATGGTCCTATGGTAACGGGTATTGGGTTCCCGGAGGCGGCTCCTACCATACACTAATTCCCGGTGCAGCCAAAGCCTTTGGTCTGAAATCGGAGGTATGCACCGTAAAGAAGTTGCAGAGAATCGTTGACGCTCTGTCATCCGGCAAGTTGGTGGTTGCATTAATGGGCAAAGGACACTTTACATCCGGTGGACATTTTATCGTCCTGCGGGGCGTGACTTCCGGGGAGAAAATCCTGGTTGCGGACCCGGCCAGTAAAAAACGCAGCGAGCAGGAATGGAACTTATCCCTCATACTGGAAGAAGCACATAAATGCTCTGAGGCGGACGGCCCTTTCTGGATAATAACAAAATAACAGCTCTCAATAGGGATAAACATGAACAGGAGATATATCATGTAGAACCGGGGAAAATTGATTGAACTTTTTATATATGTGCTGGTAGTGGTGATCGGGATTATCCTGCTTTTAACTTCCAATTCCAAAGTGCAGGAAATCAAACCCCAGGACGGAGGTGTCGGCATTGCTGCTATATTTATCAAGTAATGGGAAAAGCGGATTGGCCGATTTTTTAGAGGGACAAAGTCTTGTAGTAAAGAAGCTTGTCGGCAGGTTTTACTTGAAGCAATTTGTTACAAAAGACTTGCGCAATTACACCGGCTGTGAGTTTTTTCTACTGGATGTTTCCTGCATAGAGGAACAGTTTGAGGATTTTATCGTTGCCCTTCAATCCATGCAAATAATGATGGATGTAAGAATCATTCTTGTCATGTCGGGTATAAAAAATGTACATGCCTATGTCGATAGGCTGGTGGATATAGGTGTGACTGACATCATTACTGCCGATAGCCTGGAGGACATCCGGATCGAGCTTGCAGAGTGTCTTTAGGAAGATGGAATGCAAAGGTATAAGAAACCCCAAGAAAGTTTTATACGGGACAGTGTATTTTCTGAAGTCTTGATAACGAAGGAGATTATCAAATACAGGTGGGACGCCCGAAATGTGAAGATCGCCATTGCTGGTACACAGCGGCGCAGCGGTGTTACCGTCACAGCCTTTAACCTGGCAGCCTGGCTTATTGTACGGGGAGCTTCCGTCTGCTACGTGGAGGCTAATTCCAATCAGCACCTAAATTGGATTGTAAATATCTATGATGTGGAGAAGGAAGGGGAAGCCTATCCGATCGGTGGTATTGACTGTTATTTTACTAATGAACTGGATATGGACTACAATTTTATCATATATGACTGCGGAGAAATCAAAGAACCGACTACAATATTCAAGGAGGCGGATATCCGACTGCTCTGCGGAAGTATCCTGCCCCATGAGGTAAAGGATTACCTGCAAGTATTGATCGCCTGCAAGGATATGAACATTTTTAAATTGGGACTGTGCGTGCCGGAGCCCTTGCAGGAATTTTGCATGGAATCGTTAAGCAGTGATATCCTGATAGCGGAAGCCTCCCATGATCTGTTTGAAAATAATATTAATGAACATATTTACATGCCGATGGTGAATAAATATACTATAAAGGAATAAGCTCATTTAAGATGGTAAGTATAAGCTCACGTTGTTACATTGACTGAACATGCTGTTTTGAACAAATGTAAGTAATAGGCTCATTTTGTATATTTGTAAAGTATAGTAAAAAAAGAATGGGAAAGCGAATGATAAAATAGAAATCTTAAAGCTGGATTTTGCTTTAAGATTTCTATTCAGATATTTTTCTGTATCTAAAGTTTGTCCTGCGATTAATTTTTTTGCCCGATTACTACAAACATTCTTTGACAAGGCAATTGTATTCAATGTGGCAGAGAATCTGATTGCGAATGCAGCCAGATATGCAAAGGCAAAAATTCAGATCGACTTAACGCTGGATGCAGAAATGCTTGTATTGTCTGTAAAGGATGATGGATCGGGCTTTCCGCAAGCAATCCTTCGAAAGGGAGCAGAGCCATTTCTTCGTGGAAATGAAAGCAATGAACAAAACTCCCATTTTGGCATGGGGCTATATGTTTGTCGCCTATTATGTGAAAAGCACAACGGTTCATTAACCCCGTAAAACACTCAAAATGGAGCTTTGGCAATAGCAAGATTTGAAATTACTAAAACTTGAGCGATTTTTGAGAATTGCTCTGTAATTTCGTTTATACCGTCAAATTCATATTCAATACTTTGTATAGCTGTTTTTGTCTTTAACATGAGGTGAGGTCAAAAATATCTTCACTAGAAGTATTAAATGGGATGGGAGGAAACGGTACATTCATTATATGGTGATATGATGTGTCTTTTAATGTCGGGACCTCAATTAAATATGAAAAGCAACCATAAGTCAGATTAAAGAGCATATATGGGCCCTGCCAGATATTCGGTTTTCGTTTGTATAAAATGCAACAGGGATATTTTGTAACATTAAAACCAGGGAATCATCTTATACCTTACCAAGAGTTTTTTTTCATTAGAATAGAAATTGGCATGCCTTTTCTCCATTATCCAGTTAATAGTTCTAACAAAATTATTGACCTCTGCTTCAGGCATTACGCTAATAGCCATCTTAACAAAACACTTAAAAACCGCTATCGGGATATATGAAGGAATTGTTCCGGTCTGAATTAATTTTTTCGTCTCAGCATTAAAAATAGTAGTGATGTCATCAGTTGTGTCATTCATAACGAATATTTTGTCTGAACCATCAACACTTTATCCTAAGTTTCTAGTGCAAGTTCATAGGATTGATTACGATGCAAGGATTATAAGTACATAATCATAATATAATTTTAATGCTTATAGTAAATTTCATGACAGGTTTGTTACATTTCTCGAAAAGCGAGACTTGTGTTATGCAATTTATATTTTCTGCGAGAACTATTGTAGACAAATAAAATACTCCATATAAAACTATTTACAGTCTCTTATATTCCTTTGGGGAAAAGCCTGTAAGCTTTTTAAAAACCTTGTAAAAATGCTTTACATCGTTAAATCCGGATAATTTGCATATTGCACTGGCCTTATACGTTCCTTCACTTAACAGTTCCCTGGCCTTGTTAATCCTGCAGCCAACGACATAATCAACAAAATTCTCGCCTGTTTCCTGCTTGAACAGCTTGCTGAAATAGGTGGGACTTAAATGTATATGGTCTGCAACAGCTCCCAGGGTAATTCCACTGGTAAGATTCTGATGAATATATTCCTTCGCCTTTTCCAGTACTTTCCTAGCGTTTTTTTCTCTTGCAGAAAGGATGCTGTTGAAGCATAAGCAGATCTTTTCCTCGAGGAAATCTATCATAGCCTGAATATTTTTACAGGAATTGACCTGGTTGTAAAGCATGAACTCATCTCCCAGAGTTTTTTCTGCATTGACGTCCATCTGGTCAAGTAATTTGTATATAAGTAAAATCAATTGCAGGTTGAGCTTCATGAGGTTCTTTGTATCTATAATGCCAGAAGCCGTGAAAGTGGAATAAAACCTTTCCAGCAAATTCATTGCGGATTTTATGTCACATCTTTCAAAGTATGACAGCATCTCTTGCTCTGCTTTATGCCCGATGAACTGGATATTTTCTTTTGTATTAGAGTCTTCTTCTATATAAATCTGATTGCTTCCTTTTACGAGTCTCTGCATAACTGATTTTTGTGCATACTCATAGGACTCCCCCAGGTTATTTATGCCATTTACGGTTTTTCCAATACCTATTGTCACATTTATGTTCAATATTCTATTTATGTTTTTTATTATTGTATGGCACATATCATACAAATAAATGTAATCAGAGGCAAAGCCATCAGAAAAATTCAATAGATAGCCATGATCATCATTTGTGTAAAATTGATATAAGCGGATATTATTATCTGTTATAACTTCACCTGATATATTATCTATACTGAAGTCAAGAAGTTCCATATCCTTTGGAGACATAGCCGAATCTACCGTTTCACGGTCATCGATACTGACGATCATAACACAAAACGAATCGGACATAAAATGGATATCCAGATCTCCCAGTTTATATTTAAGATAGGCATCGCTATAAGTATTTTTGCTTATCAGTTCATGGATAAAGTGCTGTCTCATAAACTCAAGCCCTTGATTCATCCTGATTTTCGTCATGGTATGAAGCTCCTGCTGTCTGTTTTGGCGGGTCAGCTTTTCAATGGACTTTTCTATTACCAGCCAGAGGTCATTGTCATTTATCGGCTTTAGAAGATATGAAAAGGCGCCGAGAGCAATTGCTTTCTGTGCATATTCGAACAGGTCAAAACCGCTGATGAATATAAAGAGCGTACCCTCAAGGGTTTCCTTTACTCTGGAAAGTAGCTCGATGCCATCCATACCAGGCATTCTTATATCGGCAAGAACAATATCAGGTTTTGAGCTTAAAATAATGTTGTAAGCCTCCGAGCCATTTTCTGCAGAAATGATATCCGTATATCCCATATTATTTATGCTGTCAAAAAGAGATTTTCTTGCCGGTGCCTCATCGTCAACAATCAGAATCTTCAAGCCTGTTCTCTCCTTTGCATCAAGTATTTGCTCAGCCTTTATCATACTGTCATTCCAATCGGCAGAGTTATTTTGACAGTTGTGGATTCAGCTGAACTGAAGATTCTCAAGCCATATCCGTTTCCAAAATGCAATTTTATCCTGGAGTTGACATTATATATTCCTACCTTTTCTTTCAATGGTGCTTCCTGGATTTCATAACCGCTTTCGAGTAATGAGTTTATTTGCTCCAGTTCATGTTCCGGTATACTGACCCCATTGTTGGATATATAAATGTAATATTTGTCCTTCACTGCTTTTGCAGCAATTATCAGTTCGCCCTTGCCGGTTTTGGGTTCCAGTCCGTGGTAAATGGCATTTTCCACAACCGGCTGGAGTGTAAGCCGGAGGATGTCATAATCAAGCACTTCACTGTCAATATCAAGGCGTATGGCGTATTTATCTTCAAATCTGCATTCCTGAATGTATAAATACTTCCGTATATGAGCCAGCTCTTCGGAAAACCTGACTACATACCTGCCGCGGTTGAGGCTGTACCGGAAGATATCGGAAAGGCTTTGCACCATCACTGGTATTTTGCTGTATTCCCTGTTCACAGCGACTATTTTTATAGAATTAAGCGTATTGAACAGGAAATGTGGATTTATCTGGCTTTGTAAAGATTCAAGTTCGGCTTGCTTGCGCAAAATGCCTATTTCGTATTTTTCCTGTATCAACTTTTTTATATTGCCGACCATATTGTTAAAGGTATTGCCTATTTGGGCAAGCTCGTCGGTGCCGTCCAGCTGCACCCTGATATCGAAATCACCCTTTTGAAGCCTTTTGAAGGATGACATCAACCTTTGTAAAGGGATGTTTATAAGATATGAAACAAATAAGGATATGGCGAAGGTACAGATAATAAGTACTATAAGCAGGAATATATTTATATTTCTGACGAAGCCGCTTTTTTCACGCAGTTGGGATAATGGAATCAGCGATACCACTTTCCAGCCGTATTCAGACGATTCTTTCATATTGACCATCATAGTTTCATTATTCAGGGAATACTTGAACAGTTCGGTATTCAGGGAAGCATTAACCTTTGAAAAAATGTTGCCATAGGTAGTTGCATTAAATTCATGATTAGTGTAGATAACATCCCCGGATTTGCCGAAAACAATAATGATTTCGCCTTGCTCGGTCTCAACGTTGGAGAAGATACCGGAAAACTGATCTATATTCTGGTCAATGACAAGCACTCCGACGGTTTTCATCACTTCCAGGTCTACTACCGCCCGGCATATTGAAATAACAGGTTTAACTTTTGGTGAAGTTTTATATATAAAATCATTTGTATGAGGTTCTCTTAAAATTGGGAAGCCTTCTGATTTAATAGTCGCATCAAACCAGTACTGATTTTTTATGATATTCATATTCAGAGATCCAAGATCCCTGTCGACATGAAGCTTTAATTGACCATCTGGAGAAATCAGAGTGATTCCGTAAAGCTTGTCGTTGCCTTGAAGAATACTTCTGAAAAAGCTGATTGTCCTGTTGTAGGAGCCGATATAATTGGCGTCTTGCCGGCTCGAAGTGTATTTTAGCACATCCAGAGTGTCGTCAAGGTTTGCGTAAATTGCCATTGACTGTCTTGAAAGGTTTTTTAAATTTTCATCGATATTTTTTACTATTTGATTGTTTATCCTGCTCTTGTATTTTACATAATCATTTTCCAGCATTGCTGAAGAAAGCTTATAGGACAGCATACTGAAAAAAACAATCGGTACCAGCATGGTAATAAAATAAAAGAAAAAAAGCTTGTACTTTATATTGCTTTTAACTATCTTGCATATATTTGATACAAATCCTGATATCAAAGTAACAATTAACATGGGACATTTCAACTCCATTTTGATAATCGTACTTCATTTATAAAAATAAGATATTAACATAATAGCACATTAGTCCGAACTGCTCAAATGGTAAACATAGCTACTAGCGAAAGTAGATAAAAAATCACACTTTTTGATAAATACAGACTACTTTTGTATATGCCGGAGCGAGTTTATAATAATAAGTGTAATGATCATTACGACTCTTAATCTTGTAAAAACATTTTATGTTTGAATGGAGGAAAAATTACATGGCAAAAAAAATAATCTGTATACTGATTTCGTTGGCTGTACTTGGAGCATTGTTTGTTGGCTGCGGTGCGGCTAAAAACTCTTCAAACGGCGGTTCTACAAAGGATGAGAGCTCTGCAGGTACTTCTGCGGTAAAAGAGACTACTCAGGTGCAAAAAGAGGTCACACTAAACTATGTGACATGGATGGCAAAAGGCGAGGACAAACCTTCACTGGAAAGGTTCATGAGCTTAAATCCCAATATAAAAGTAAATGATGAAGTAATTGATGGTACACAATATGATAAATTGTTGAAAACAAGGATCTTGTCTGGAGATATCCCGGATGTAATCCTTTTACAGTTCCCGCAATACAGCCAGTATGTAAAAGAAGGTTATCTTATGGACGTGACTGCCGAACCCGGTATGTCTCTGCTTGCAAAAACAAAGCCTCTTGAGAATTTGTTCACAGTTGACGGAAAAAGATACGGATGTCCTTTGAACGGAGGCGTCGGTATATTTCCTGCTTATTACAATAAAAAGTATTTCAGCAAACTCGGCGTTGTTCCTCCTAAAACAATGGATGAACTCTATGCTTTGTGTGAAAAAATTAAGGCAGATAACGTTGAACCTATTGTATTCGGCGGAAAAGACATCTGGACCATGAATGGTCCTATGAAAGCCGTAGCTGTTGCTGAAAATGCACCAAAATATCCTGGAATTCAGTTTGATACCAAACTGAACAAAGGAGAGATAAAGCCCTCGGATGTTTACAAAGGTGAATTCACTTTCTTTAGTAATTTGCTTCAAAAAGGGTATGTTTCTAAATCGTCGTTATCTCTTTCGTATGATCAATCGGTTCAGTATTTTGCTGATGGAAAAGCTGCTTTGCTATTTCAAGGAACGTACATTCCGGGCCTTGATACTATAAAGAATGCTAAAGACTTGGAACTCGGAGCTTTTGTAATGCCGGTTCAGGACGTTAATGGAAAGAGATTCACACAGGCCACCGTTGACAGGAGTATTGCAATATCTGCGTCTACAAAAAATCCTGACGCTGCAAAAAAACTGTTCAATTACTTTATATCCATGGAAAATCTGGCACCTTATCTGGAAAGCCAGTCACTTATGACTTTATATCCGATAGAGTATAAAGTTGACCCGGTTCTGCAGGATTTTGCAAAGCAGGTTTCATCTTCCGAATACGAATATGATTTTTTGATAACGACTAAACTTACTCCTGCATTTGGCAAGGAAATAGGGGTTTCTCTCCAAAACATTCTTGCAGGTTCGACTGTGGACACGGAACTGAAAAGACTGGATGAAGAGTTTGAAAAAACTAAAGAACAAATGGTTTTAAACTAATTAAATATAATATGCATTAGTTGTCAAATAATTGTATAAGGCGGGTTGTGTGGCATGTGCGTATACCTGCCTTATACAGTATAAATTGTCGGGGATTGGTGAATTATTATGCTTACACTTAAGAATTCAAAGAAGGAGCATGTGTTTTCAGTGATATCTGTTCTACCGGCGCTGCTGCTTTTTATTACGGTCGTCTATTACCCTTTGGTCAAAACCCTGTTTTTTTCCTTTACCGACTGGAATGGGTACAGCAAAAGCTTTAACATTGTCGGTATGAAAAATTTTACACAGATTTTCAAGGATTATCCTGTTTATATATCCTTTTGGAACACCATATACATTGCATTTGTTTGCCTTGTTGTGGGCACGGTTGTACAATTCAGTCTGGCACTTATACTGGATATGGAGCTGAAAGGGAGTAAGATATTCAAAGCAGTATTCTATCTGCCGTGTGTGATCAGTCCTTTGATTATTGCTATAACTTGGTCCCAATTTTTTCAGTACATAGGCATAATTAATACATTATTAAATACATTGCATCTGGAAATGTTTACCCGTGACTGGCTCTGGAATAAAGATACGGTAAAGAATATCATTTGTTTTATCAATGTGTGGCAGTGGGCAGGTTATGGCAGTATAATCTACTTAACGGGACTCAACAGCATACCAGCGGAAATCTATGAAGCCTGCCAATTGGATGGGGCTACAGGGCTTAAAAAATTAAGATATATTATTTTACCGTTGATAATGCCTGCAATAACCATTAATGGATTTATCGGCATAACGGGCTCGCTTAGAATATTCGATATACCCTTTGCACTTACACAGGGCGGACCGATGAACGCATCCTCAACTATTACGATGGCTATCGTCAACAACGCCTTTGATGGTCAGAGATTCGGTTATGCAAGCAGTATAGGATTTTTGTTTTTCATGTTTATCGCTGTTCTTACTGTAACCCAGCTTCGCTTGACCAGAAGATTGGAGGTGGAATACTAGGATGAAAAGATTGAGATCTTTTGATATAATCGTGTACATCATCCTTTTGGCAGGAACGGCTTTGATTCTGATTCCTATCTCCAATATGATCATGTCCTGTTTTAAGACAAATGCCGATATAAACCGTGTTGTTTGGTTTCCGACAGGGTTTTACATTCAAAACTTTGTAAATGTTTTTAAGGGGAAGTATGTTCTTTCTAGCTTTGTCAACTCCATGATCATTACACTTAGCACACTGGGTGTCGCAATTGCTGTGTGTTCGGTTGCAGCGTATCCGTTGGCCAGAAGAAAAGAAAGACCCTATGGATTGATCTACTATTTGTTTTTAAGCTCAATGATGATTCCGACGGCAGGCAACCTTGTCCATATTTATACTTTGATAAGGAATCTTCATCTAATTGACACTAGGACGGCAATCATATTCATCATGTCCGCAGGCAGCATACCTATGGGCATTCTGTTATATACCGGATTTATCAAGACCATACCGGCAGAGCTTGATGAATCTGCGACAATGGACGGATGCGGCTACTTCAGACGCTTTATAAAGATTATTTTCCCGCTGCTTAAACCGGTTACAGTTTCTTATGCTATACTTGCAGGTATAGGTGTCTGGAATGAATTTCTTATGTCCATGCTGTTTTTAAGAAGTCCTATGAAGAAAACTATCATTCTGACTGTTTATTCATTCAGGAGCGAGCATGAGTCAGACTGGGGAGCTATTTATGTCATGCTCACAATTGCTGTCATTCCTCCTGTTATCTTCTTTTTGTTGATGCAGAAGCATTTTTATAAGGGTATAACCATAGGTGCCGTGAAAGGATAGCTGTTTGGCCTGGTTCATTACCGAATCAACTGAAGCCATTTTATTCATGTAATGAAAAGAAAGGAATTTTTAAGATGCTAAAGAAGTTTGTCGGGTTTTTACTGGTTCTTTGCATGTTGATTTTTATGTTTACTTTCGTAGAAGCGGCGGATTATACCATTGAGCAGTGGAGGGTGGTAGAAATCACCTTTACAAGCACAAATACCTATGAAGAACCATATTATGACGTGAGCCTCGACGTCACATTTACATTAAGCGGCGGACCTACCATAAAACGGCCTGCCTTCTGGGATGGGGGAAATACTTGGAGAGTAAGGTTTGCGCCTACGCAAACGGGGATATGGAATTACAGCACCGTATGCAGCGATACGAGCAATACGGGCCTTCACAACAAAACAGGGACAGTGGAATGTGTCCAGTATACAGGCCAGATGCCCATTTATCAGAAAGGCTTTATAAAACAAAGCAGCAATAGCAGATATTTTACATATAACGACGGAACACCGTTTTTCTGGCTTGCCGATGACCATACGGCAATTGCAAAGGAGAGATGGAATGAAAGCAATAAGCCTGGAGGGACGTCCCAATTCCGCGATACTGTGGATAAAAGAATACAGCAAGGCTTTACCGTTTATTCCCCTTACATATTTTTGGGACATGTTTCAGGGGTTAAAGACGGAAACTATATAGACCAAAATGGTTTTACACAGAGTGCGACAATTAATGGTTATAAGGATATGGATCAAAGAATTCAATATCTTGCGGATAAAGGGCTTGTAATATCCATTTGTTCAGGAGGCAACTTTACCTGTGATTACTTCAGGTTCAATACCTTGCTTGACTTTACAGAGTACACTGCTGCAAACACTCCGATTGGACTATACAAGGAGGTAAGCTTTGACAACGAGTGGAAGTCGTCAGGGCATACATCATGCATTAATTCCAACGGGGCATACATAGACAACAGTGCCACTCAGACGGTCAAGACGCTGAATCTGCCTACTGGCAAAGGATTGGACCAGATTTCAGTCGGTTCTGTTCAAGGCACAGCAACTGTGTCAATTGCAGCACCAGGCACGTCCAATGCTGTTGTTCAAGCCGCTATCAATGAAGGAACTTCACGTATCATCAGTACAGGATGGTTATATGATTCACCAAGTGTTGAAATAACAATCACCAATAGTATGGGTGTCAACAATATCATATTTGATGATATGTTATACAACTACCGCACAACATATCCGGTCAGGGAAGGCATTACGGATTATGAAGCCTTCAAGCAAGAAATGACATATGATACCAGGTATATTCTCGCAAGGTATGGGGCATATCCTGTTGTTTGGCCTTTCGTAGGTGAAGCAGGGTCATACGTCAGTCCTACGGTTTCAGCACAGCGCTATGATGAAAGGATAAATGCATGGAAATATGTTTATCAGTGCCTATATAGTATTAATTCGCAAGGATACAATCAGCCGGTATCTGTATGGTATGGGTCCAAGGAATATAGCCGTGATGCTGATCAAGTATATGAGGGTGAATTGATATGGCCCGACTACTATGCAAAAGATGGACTCATTACATACATGTCGCCACAGGCAGTTCATGAACCTGATGAGATTAATAGCGACGGACCTTCGAGAAAATACTGGTTTTATTACACTCAGAACAGTAATTTTTCACTTCCGGTTCTGCCTATTATTGAAGAGGCTGCAATGTGGGAGAAGATGCATAATAAGTTCAGGCCGGAGCAGATAAGCTATGATTCGAATGGCAAGCCCTCATATGATGGGTATAAATCGACAGAAGATAGCGGATATGGTAAACATCTTGAAGTTACAGCAGAGGATACAAGGCTTCAAGCCTATAGGTCCATGCAGTGTGGAGCGGTAGGGTTTCATTACGGGGCACAGGGCGTTTGGGATAGCACATATAGTATTGATTATGATAATAGTGGAGAGGCATTTTACGGGCATCTGGCATGGTATGACGGAGTAGATTTACCTGGTGCTGATGAAATGGCTTATATGAAAAAATTCTATACTGACAATAATTTCCCGTGGTGGACGCTGGAACCAAGATATAATTTTAATGACAGTAATTATGGTCCAATTGTAGATTGGTACTGGATGGATGACGATGAGAGAATGCCTAACGTAAAGGCCGACAGTGCCAGGGATAATGTTACTATTTATTATCCGGCCGCAGCAGGCAATATTACAGGCACAATCCATCTGAAGGCAAGCACTGCCTACAATCTGAGATGGTTCAATACGAGGGAAGGCAGGTGGATGAATGAAAGCTCCCGTACCACCGACGCCAACGGAGTGTTTCTACTCCCTGTAAAACCCGACGGCATGGACTGGGCATTGAGAATACAGACTTCTTCTGTACCTTCAGTCGACCCTGCTCCAACACCTGATGCAAGTATGAAGCTTAATTTGGAGCTTGATGAGGCGACAGGAACTACTGCAGCAGATACGTCCGGTAATAACAACAATGGTACGTTGCTAAATGGAGCAGTCCCGGGTAAAGAAGGAATAAGCGGGAATGCAGTATATTTTGACGGTGTTGACGATTATATTCAGGTGCCGGATTCATCTACACTTGACGGCATGGCGGCTCTGACGGTATCCATGTGGGTGCATATGCCGCAACTTCCGACCAAGAACATAGCCAACAATCAATATGATTATTTCTTTCCGCTTGCAAAGGACTCAAACGGAGCTGCATATAGGATGGTAATAAGCTATGACGGAGTGCCGCATTTTGCAGTCCAGACTACAAACAATGCCTGGTACACAACCGGCACTATGGTGGAGTCGGACATAAAGCTGATGCCGAATACCTGGCATCATATTGCGGGGACATATGACGGCAATAACGTCAGGATTTATATAGATGGAACATTGAGGGCTACCAATGCCAGCACAATATCCGGCAACATAGCTGATGTTTCATCTCCCCTTAACATAGGTTCAGACTTTGGAGGCTACATTGATCGAGTTCAGATATTTAACAGGGCGTTAACTCCACTTGAGTTACAAAACAATTATTACGCAGTCAAAGCACAATTAGATAAAAAAGTATTGGACATGGAGATTGACGAAACAGGCGGAACTACGGCATATGACATTTCTGGTAAAAATAATAACGGTACACTTATGAATGGGACGGTAAACGGTGTAGAAGGTATATCCGGAAGGGCTGCATATTTTGACGGTGTTAATGACTATATTGAATTACCTGATTCACCCAATATTGACGGCATGGCTGCGCTAACGGTATCGACATGGGTAAACATGAGTCAGTTACCCGCACAAGGTACGTACTATCAGCCGGTATCAAAAGATGCCGGATCCCAAGCATACCGATTTGATATTGACTCAAGTGGAAAGCCCCAATTTGTAGTCCATACAGAGAACAATGCCTGGTACTCAAATGGTACGATAGCGCAGTCCGATGAGGCGATTTCAACAAATGCATGGCATCATATTGTAGGTACTTATAATGGTAGTAATGTAAGCATTTATGTTGACGGAGTTTTGAAGAAAACCAATTCAACGGCAATTTCCGGGAATATCTTTGATGCTACAAGTGTGCTTAGGATAGGAAGAGGATCTTCCGGAGGCTATTTCAAAGGGAATATTGATAAAACCCAGATATTTAAAAAGGCATTGTCTCCTTTGGAAATTTACAGATTGTATTACGCGGTATCGCCGGATATGCCTGTTGGAATGGAATTGCTTCTGAACGACAGCAGCGGGAGTATCGCATCAGATACATCAGGGAACAATAACAATGGTACCCTGGTTGACAATGCAACTCTTGTGACAGGTATTAGCGGCAAGGCTGTGGCGTTTGACGGCGCTGGGGACTATATTGAAGTGTCGGATTCATCCGCGCTTGCCGGAATGTCAGAGCTTTCGGTGGCAGCATGGATCAATATTGACCAGATACCTTCAGCCGGAACATATTACTTACCTATAGCAAAATATGCCGGATCAGGAAGATCATACCTTTTCAATATAGACTCCATTGGTCAACCAAGCTTTGTTGTACAGACAACGAATAACATATGGTATACTCTTGGAACGCAAGCCACAGACAAAGGTGTGAAAATGAAGCCCGGAAAATGGTACTACATCGTAGGCACATATGATGGCACAAATTTAAGGCTTTATGTAAATGGTTGGATGACAGAATATGTACCGAATAAAATATCCGGCAATATTTTCAATAGTGCAGCTTCCTTGATTATTGGCGCCAACAATTTCAAAGGAAAGATGGATGATATCAAGATTTACAGTAAAGCACTTACGCAGCAAGAAATAAGCAAGAATTACTTTTCTTCTGTAGCTGATTGGAAAATGAATGAGACAAGTGGAAATGTGGCACAGGATTCATCAGGAAGTGGACTCACAGGGTCTTTGACAGGCGGAACAACATTCACCAGTGGAGGTATATTCGGCAATGCGGTGAGCTTTGACGGTATTGACGATTATATTGAAATACCTGACTCTTATCAACTTGATGGTATGCCAGAATTAACTGTATCCGCTTGGGTAGACATGAACCGGCTTCCGGCACAAGGTACATATTATCATCCTGTATCAAAGGATGCCGGATCCCAGGCTTATCGAATTGATATTGATTCAAGCGGAAGAGCTCAATTTGTAGTTCATACCGAAAACAATGCATGGTATTCAAATGGTACGATGGTGCAATCGGATATACTGTTGTCTACTAATACATGGCACCATATAGTAGGTACGTATGACGGCAGTAATGTAAGCATTTATATCGATGGTGTATTAAGACAAACCAATTCAACAACGATTTCAGAAAATGTCTTTGATGCTACAAGTGTGTTAAGAATTGGAAGAGGTTCTTCTGGAGGATACTTCAACGGAAAAATTGATGAAGTCAGGATTTACAACAGATGTCTGCTTCCTAACGACGTATGTAATCTTTTTAACTTAAATCAGTTAGAGTAAACATATATTCAGGAAGCATTAAATTAACAAAGTAGATTAATGTGTTGTGCCGGTCTATAATGTACTGGCACAATACATCAATTTATAATATTGCACTATAAAAATTCAAACTTAATTAAAATAGAGGTGAGATATATGAAGAAAAGGCCAAATATATTATTAATAATTACCGACCAGCAGCGTTACGACTGTATAGGTTACAGCAATGATTATCCTGTAAAGACACCTAACCTTGACAGACTGGCATCGCAGGGCATATGGTTTTCAAATGCGTATACACCTATTCCACTGTGCTGCCCTGCCAGACAGTCTCTTTTAAATGGTAGGAGGCCTGAGGCTTTTGGAGGGCTCTGGAATTATCAGTCAGGCTTTAAAATCGGCGCACTGGAACCTGAGGAGTACTCTTGGCCGAGAGAGCTTGGAGAAATGGGGTATCAGAGCACATATATAGGGAAATGGCATGTCCATCCAGACCATGACCCGACAGAATATGGCTATGACCGATATATACCGGAAGGTAAATACTTTGAGTACAAAAAGGAAAAATACCCTGATGAATGGTTTAATGGCCCATGGTGGTTTAAAAACGGATGGTTCGGAGAGGTGGATCCGGTGAATCTGGAGGATTCCCCTACACACTGGACGGCGAAGCAAGCTGTTAAGGCTATGGAGGAATATTCAGAAACTGATATGCCTTGGCATATACGGATGGACTTTTATGGACCGCATCTACCGTGTACGCCGGTAAAGGAATTTGCGGATACATACAGGCAGGAGGAAGTGCCGGTATGGAGAAGCTTTGGAGATGAGTTCAAAAATAAACCGTATATTCAGAAACAACAGCTGTATAATTGGAATATTCAAGATTTCACATGGGAAGATTGGTCAAAAACAGTAGCGATGTATTATGCCATGATAACCCAGATTGATGATGCCATCGGTATGGTGCTGAAAAGGCTGGACGAATTGGGCATGGCGGACGATACTCTTGTAATTTACACTACAGATCACGGCGATATGTGCGGGGGACACCGGATGATGGACAAACATTATGTAATGTATGATGATATAGTGCATGTTCCATTGATTGTGCGCTGGCCCGGACAAATTAAACAAAAGTCTTTATGCGAAGATTTTGTAAGCAATATTCTGGATCTTCCGCCTACTATTCTTGAAATTATCGGCAAGGAACCTAAAGATTTCTTCCACGGCAAATCCCTTCTGCCGCTTTTAAGAGGAGAAAAGCCGGATGATTGGCGGCAAGAGGCTGTTTCTACCTATAATGGACAGCAGTTCGGCTTGTTTACCCAGAGGATGATAAGGACCAGACGGTGGAAGTACGTATGGAATACGACAGATGTGGATGAACTTTATGATATGGAAAATGACCCTGATGAAATAAAAAATCTTATTGGACACAAGGAACATGTCGAGGTTGTTGCTGATTTACGGAAGCGTCTATACCATACTTTGATGGAAGAGGGAGACGAGTTTGTAAAAAATCCCTGGATGAGTGCACAGCTTCTGGAAAACAGAAAGCTTTAATTAATAAAATATAGGATGGAGCTGTATCAGCATGCACAACAAATATGAAATAGCAGTCTATTATTTTCCGAATTATCACAGGGATGAGAGAAATGAAAAGTGTCATGGCAGAGGTTGGACGGAATGGGAGCTTGTAAAAAAGGCTACCCCAAGGTTTGAAGGACATAGGCAACCTAAAGTCCCATTATGGGGCTATGAGGATGAAGCAGATCCGAGGGTTATGGAGAAAAAAATCAATGTGGCTGCAGATCATGGCATTAATGTATTTATATTCGACTGGTATTGGTACGATGATGGGCCTTTTCTTCAAAGATGCCTTGAGGAAGGCTATTTAATGGCTAAAAACAACGACAGGCTTAAGTTTTCGCTCATGTGGGCGAATCATGACTGGGGCGACATCCATCCAGCAAAAAGGATGAATTCCTGGCCTCGGGTTGCAACCGGCTCCAATACAAAAGAAGTTTTTTTGTCAGCAACCGGGCAGATGATTAATCATTATTTCAACCATCCCTCCTACTGGAGAGTTGATGGGGGGCTGTATCTGTCATTTTATGATGTTGCTGCTTTAATTAAAGGTCTTGAAGGTGTGGAAAACACGAAGAGAGTATTGGATGATTTTCGGGAAAGAGTGAGAAAAGCAGGATTGGGAGAGGTTCATCTCAATGGTGTGGTTTTGTACAATCAGATACTTGCGGGTGAACAGCAAATGAATGATTTTAAAAATACGCTTACCAAATGCGGCTTTAATAGTATTACTCCATATGTCTGGGTGCATCTGAAGGAAATGCTCGAGTTTCCTTTAGTATCATATACCGGGTATAAGGAAAAATGTTTCCAAAAAATGCATGAAATATCTATCGAAAACAAGCTGCCGTTCCTTCCAAATGTAACCATGGGATGGGATTCAAGTCCGCGTACTGTTCAATCGGAGGTATACGATAACCTGGGCTATCCTTTTACCCCAATTCTTGACGGGAATACACCTGATGAGTTCAAAAAAGCATTGATTCAGGCAAAGGAGTTTTTGGACATGGATCATGTTAAGCTGAAAATTCTTACCATAAATGCGTGGAATGAATGGACGGAAGGCAGTTATCTGGAGCCTGATACAAAAAATGGTATGGGCTATCTGGAGGCAATCCGCGATGTTTTCTCCAATGATATTTAGCAGGTTGAACAGATAAAACTATTTGAAGTACATAATGCCAGGAGAAGTCTATGAAAATAGTAAAAAAATACGATGTTGCAGCTTATATATGGCCTGCATACACGGGTGATGAAGTGAGAACAAGGATGTTCTGGACGGAGGGAATTGGTGAGTGGCAGTCAGTGAAAAATGCAGTGAGAAAGTTTCCCGAGCATAATTGGCCAAGAAAGCCAATTTGGGGCTATGTTAACGAGGCTGACCCATATGTAATGGAAATGCAGATTAATGCTGCAGCCGATCATGGTATAAATGTATTTATTTATGACTGGTACTGGTATGATAGACGTCCTTTCCTTGAGAATTGCCTGAATGATGGTTATTTAAATGCTAAAAACAATGATAGAGTGAAGTTTTATCTGATGTGGGCAAACCACAACGTGAACTATACTTGGGATATTCGAATTTCCCATTTGCAGGACAGCTTGATCTGGGACGGTGCTGTCGATCGAAAAGAATTTGAAATCATAGCAAATAGATTGATTGAAAAATACTTTAACCATCCTTCATACTACAAAATAAACGGAAAACCGGTTTTTATGATTTACGACCTGACAAATCTGATGAAGGGTCTGGGTGGAGCTGATGCTACAAGGGATGCATTCGAATGGTTCAGGGAACAGGCTGTAAAGGCCGGACTGCCTGGTCTTCATCTACAAATGACAATGTGGGGAAAAATGAATTTCAATTTGAGCGGTGTCGATGGCGGAATTACCGCTAACTATAGTGAGATCGTGAATCGGGTAGGCTTTGACAGTATGACCCACTACCAGTTTGTCCACTTTACAGATATCGACAGAGACTACAACGAAATTATGAGTGATGTAATAAAGGAATGGGCATGCATTGAAAAGACCTACGACATTCCCTATTTCCCCCACATATCTATCGGTTGGGACAACAATCCCAGGTTTATAGAGTTCCGTCCGGGAATTGTCAAGAACAATTTACCTGTGAATGTACAGAAAGCTTTTGAAAAAGCCAGGGAATATGTTGATGGCCATTCTAGACAGCCTCCTCTTGTTACAATAAACAGTTGGAATGAATGGACTGAAACAAGCTATCTTGAGCCGGATGACCTGTATGGTTACGGCTATCTTGAAGCTGTAAAAAGGGTGTTTCTTAGCTAGAAGTTCACTTCACTGTATGGGCTTATGGAAAGCAGTTGGGAACAAAAAGGTGATGATATTGATGTTTCATTGTCATTACCTGATGGGGTATCCGCCAATATTGGAATACCCGGATAAATGCAGTTTTTTATGGAAGCATATTGGAATTTGTTGAAACAACATCATGGGCTGAAGATGCTTAGGATAGTAGTTAACAACATTATTTTAATAAAAAAATCTGGTAACTTTAGCAGTGCTTTTGCTGCTGTTTGATTACAACTATATCGTACGGAGGTATGTTATGAATTCGAGGGAGCGTTTACTTACTGCAATGTCGAGAGGTATACCTGATAGAGTGCCGAGAGATTTAAGCTGGGGATTTTCTCCACTGTTTTATGAAAAGTTCAGGGAAAAAACAGGGAGAACAGATTACTTGAGTTATTTCGAGGTTGATAGCAGGTTTTTGAATTTCAGGCAGACAGAAAAAAAGATTGATTTTTCAGGTTATTTTTATGAACGGGCAGAAGTGGTAGATTTCTATACAGATGAATGGGGTGTAGGTCATACTAAAAGTAAGAATACTGAACTCCACTTTGAGCATATGATAGCTCCTCTGAAATATGCCAAGAGTGTTAAAGATATCATGGACTTTCCTCTGCCTGATTTTATAGAGGATTATCGTCATGCCCATTTCGAGGAGGAGGTCAGGAAACTTCACGCTCAAGGACTTGCAGTGGCCGGGCCACTTGCACAGACACTTTTTGAACAGGCATGGCTTATAAGAGGGTTTGAAGATTTTATGACGGACATGCTTGAAAATGAGGATATGGCGGAATGCCTGCTGGATAGGCTTTTGGATCTCCGGATCAAGATGGCTGAAAGATATGCTGTTGTTGGAATCGATGTTCTGATGCTGGGTGACGATATAGCAATGCAGTCCGGTATGCTGATAAGCCCGGTGCAGTGGAGAAAGTGGTTAAAGCCCAGACTTGCAGCCATTATATCCAGGGCAAAGGCAATCAACCCCGACCTGCATATATTCTATCATTCGGATGGTAATCCGCAAATGATTATCGATGATCTGATAGAAATAGGCGTCAATGTCCTCAATCCAATCCAGCCCGAGTGCTTTGAACCGGCCGAGGTTAAGAAGAAATATGGAGATCGTTTAGCCTTCTGGGGTGCAATAGGGGTTCAGACTAACTTGCCCTTTGGTACATCTGAGGATGTCAGGAGCGAAGTAAAGCTGCGTATGGAGACAATAGGAAGGAACGGAGGCTTTATTATCGGGCCTACACATTTTATTGAGCCCGAGGTTCCTTGGGAAAACCTGGTTACAATGTTTGATGCGATAGAGGAATTTGGGTATTACAGATAATTTCTACATGTAAAAAACACTCATTGTTGAAATATCAGCCATTGAATAGAATATATTTAATGACATTGTTTGTCTACAGAAGAATAAGTTTACGAGAATGATGGCATCCGCTGCAGTATATTGTGCTTCTCGGTAATCACTGGGTATTTCGTCTGCATCAGGAGCTGCCTCAAGTCATGGATCATTCTTGTAGCCGAGGAGGAATGGGAGGTGAACAGACTGCCCTGTGCCTACCGAAGCATGGCTTTAATCATCTTGAAGGCTTCAAAGGGGTTGAGTACTTCGCCATTGATGACGATATCCCGGTTGAAACGAAAAAATATCCTCCCCGGGTGCAGGAGACTTTCAACATGGGAGCCATTGCGCCAGCGGTTTTGTATATAATGAGCATTGAATCTATCACAGACATACCTGTGGATTGCGAATATAAATTTAGTTTTTGATAATAGGTGAGAAATCCTTTAAAAAAGATTAGTAAGATTTTATGAAACTGTGGCTTCAAAATGTTTTCCGATGTTTGACCGCTAAGCTATCGGACGTTTTCCTATTATATTATTAAAAAACACGTGTACTTTTAACAAGCAGTGCTGGCTATAATCCAGAAGAATTCCTTGATAGTTTCCTGCATGGGCCAATATAACGGATTTCGCTTAAGGCCATATTTCATATGCCCATACTTTTATTTAATAATTGCAAAATGTTTTGGCCATTTTGGTTAAAAGTATTATACTGGATTTATCCAGTCACATTGTCACAAATTGAGTGGATATCAGATTGAAAAATATCAGAGTATGCCATAGCAGCAATATAAGCTAGGGTATATTCTATAAAGAAGGATGTGGCAGCATTGTTGGTTCAGTTATACTGGCTTATACCTCTGGGGGTGGCAGTCGGCGCATTCGGTACTCTTATCGGCGCAGGGGGGATTCATCCTCGTGCCGGTGCTTCTTATGATCTACCCGGACAAGAGTCCGGAAACAATAACAAGTATTTCTCTAAATAATTGATCCGGCAAATCCTTTTAAAAAGCTTGGCGCAGACAGTATAAGGATATTTGGGACACTGAGACGCTGCGGCCCTGTGTACTCCGCAAACAATCGCAGCCCTGATTCGTGATAAGATTGACGGGTTTATGAAAAGCATGGTATCGGACACAGGAAGAGTCCTTGGAGCGGGCATAGGTACCATAGGACCGATGGACAGGGCAAAAGGCATCATTGGAGACGTTTCCGGCTTTGCTGCACCCGGCTGGAGTGGGACCAACCTGAAAAAGCTGTTCGAAGATGAATGGAAGTGTCCTGTATTTATAGATAACGGTGCTAAAACAGGGCTTTTGTGCGAGTACCTGTTCGGCGCGGGTAAAGGCCGGGATAGCACAGTATATATCAACTGTGGCATAGGCATAAGAATGGCTTCGATAACTGCCGGATCACTTGTACGCACAGTCAACGATAATGAAGATGCTTTTGCCCACATGGTCGCTAATATGGATGGCAGGGAGAGTACCTGTGGGAAACGGGGATGCATAGAGAGCTATTCCTCCATGGATTCGATTGTCTCTGCGTTCCGTGCAAAAATCATGGCTGGAGCCGGGTCAGCACTGGTGGCATGTCAGGGTAACGGAGCTTCGGACATATTTGATATCGGTTTTGAGGATATAAGTAAAGCCGCTAAGGAAGGTGACGAGACATCCCGAAGCGTCATTGCCGCCGCGGCCGAGGTATTCGGAACAGGACTTGCAAACTACATCAGCCTGCAAAATCCTGGCATTGTGATTTTAAGCGGGCCATTGATAAAAATATCCGATTTGTTCCTGAACGATTGTAAGGAAACGGCTGAAAAGAGATGCTTGCCCAAGGGAAGGATAAGCGTTCCTATCTCAAGGGGCGGCAGTTTCGGCGATATCGCAATCGCGTCGGGTGCAGCGGCAATGGTAGTAGAACACTATCTGAACAGCAAGGTATTGAGTGAAAAGGAGGGATCTGAAGGATATGCCCCCGATTAGCATTTTGATAAAACCAGCCTCAAGCAATTGCAACATGAGATGCGGCTACTGTTTCTACCATGACCTGGCCCAGACACGCGAAGTCGGCTCATACGGGATCATGAACCGCGATACTTTGGAAACGGTGGTGAAAAAGGCGTTTGATTATGCCGATACGGCGTGCACTTTTGCATTCCAGGGCGGTGAACCTACGCTGGCCGGGCTGGATTTCTACAAAACGCTGCTTGAGCTTGAGAAAAAATATAATTACAAGAAAATACAAATAAATAATGCCATCCAGACGAACGGCATAAGCATCAATGAGGAATGGGTTGCTTTCCTTGCACATAACCAGTTCCTTACAGGGGTATCGCTGGACGGCACCAGGGATATCCATGACGCACTGAGGCCGGATACAGCAAGCAAGGGGACCTTTAACAGGGTGCTTAGGGCTGTGAACCTTTTCAAAAGGTTTGGCGCTGAATATAATATCCTGACTGTCGTAAGCTCTTATGTGGCCCGAAATACCAAAAAGGTATATGACTTCTTCAGAAACAACGATTTTGATTATCTTCAGTTCATACCCTGTCTTGACCCGCTTGGAGATAAACCTGGCGGCAATGAATATTCCCTGACGCCTGAAGATTACCTCAGCTTTTTGAAAACGCTGTTCGATCTCTGGTATGAGGATTTTATCGGAGGCAGAGCCATCAGCATTAGATATTTTGACAACCTGGTCGGCATGCTTATGGGCTATCCGCCGGAATCATGCGGCATGTCCGGGCGGTGTACGTGCTACTTTGTGGCGGAAGCCGACGGAGGGATTTACCCGTGCGATTTTTATGTAACTGACGAATGGAGGCTGGGTAGTATACTGGAATCGGATTTAGAGATGCTTAGCAATACAGATATCGCAAAGAGGTTCGTCGAAGCTTCAAAACCGGTCGACCAGGACTGCAAAAGCTGCAGATGGTATTCCCTGTGCAGAGGCGGCTGCCGAAGGAACAGGGAACCTTTTGAAAACGGTATGCCCATGCTGAATTATTACTGTCCGGCATTCAAAGGCTTTTTTGAATATGCGGGTGAGCGGCTTCGCAATATCGCAGGCATGCTTGTTCATAAAAATAGTTGACAAAGCGGATTTACGGAGTGAACCTGATGATAATAGGAATCGTCAAACTAGGCTTGATAAACTATGCTGAAGCCTTTAGCTTACAGAAAAAGTTCCTGGTTACGACAAAATATAGATATCAGCGACTAACAGCTAGAAATTCATAACATTCCATCAATTGAACGACCTTGGCAAAAAACATGCGGCAGGTTATCTGCTTAGGTTTCCGTTTCGCACTTTTGGTTGTGCACCAGAGGAATGAGTCCTTTTCGTCCTCGCTGCTAGAGCGGACAGCCAGTTTTTTCTCCTCTGGATTTATAAGAATCTGAACATAATCTACGTTTGGCAGTCGGTTCAGGCATGCCGTATTCAAAGAAACCTTGCAATTTCATTATTCCGGTCACACGGAGATCTACGCGGATCTGACCGGCACAAAGGATTATTCCATGATGCAGGCTTGTGATAATCTGAGGGTGGTACATGTTTCATTGAGGGTAGCTTGTGACCGCGTCAAAAAGGAAAGAGACCTCAAGGTGATCAAGCTTGCTGACGAGGCTTGCAGGAAGATAGGGATCAGGGAGCCGAGGATCGGTGTTGCGAGTTTGAATCCGCATTCCGGTGAGAACGGTTTGTTCGGAAGGAAAGAAATCGATGAAATAATACCTGCAGTGGAAGAAGCAAGGACGGCAGGTTTTCATGCCGAAGGGCCGATCCCTCCGGATACCTTGTCCTCCAGGGCAAAGGGCTGGCAATATGATATCGTTGTTGCGATGTACCATGATCAGGGGCATATTCCGCTGAAGGTGGTCGGGTTCAACTGGGATGAGAGCGGCAAGCGGTGGAATTCCGTGAGCGGAGTCAATATAACATTAGGGCTTCCCATTATAAGATCATCTGTGGACCACGGCACCGCGTTTGACCAGGCCGGGAAAGGGACAGCAACCGCAGAGAGCCTGCTTGATGCGATAGAATATGGTGTGAAGCTTGCTGAAAACAACAGCGGAAGCTACATGGAGGGAAAATTGTAATGCACAAACCGGTTATTCTTGCAGATGATCTCACAGGTGCAATGGACACTGGCGTTCAGCTATTGAAAAAATGGGCTGATCTCAGTGTGGTGTTTGATGGAGCCTGTATAAATGAAATCACACAGACATGTGATGCCCTCGTCATTGACACGGAGAGCAGGAATACAAGCCCGGAGGAAGCTGGTTCCAGGATTTATGGGCTTATTGAACACTTTCGGGGATCAGGACTTGAGCTTGCTTATAAAAAAATAGATTCAACGTTACGCGGGAATGTTAGGAAAGAACTGGACGTCCTCCTTCAAACAGGATCATATGATTTGACCGCATTCGTTCCTGCTCTCTGCCCTGAAATGACAGAATGACAATAAAGGGGTATCAGTACCTGAATGGCAGGCTTCTCACAGAATCAGACCTAGCCAGTGACCCTTTCTCGAGTGTAAATTCTTCATATATTCCTGATATTATCGGGCGTCAAACTTCAATAAAGACCGCAGTTATCGGTCTGGATGAGATCAGATCCGGAAGTGACAGTATCATGGAGGCTTTGACGATATTAAGAAAAGACGGTTGTAGGATTGTGGTAATGGATGTTGAAAATGAGCAGGATCTGCTAAATATAGCTGATGCGATTAATAAATGCTTTCAGAAAGTTCTACCATGCGGTTCTGCCGGACTATTCTCAAGGATGTTTGCCAGAGAGCGATCTGAAACGAGATCATTGAAATCTGTCGTACATAAAAATGAAAAACCATTTGTTGTAATCTCGGGCAGTCCGGCTGAAGTGAGCAAACAACCGATCATATTTTCCAAAGCGTATGGTGTGGAGGTAATAAAGCTGGAACTGATGGAGACCCTCGGCGGGCTGCCAGCATTACTGCAAGAGGCTGGAAGAGTCGGGAGCCTTGCAGTCAAGTATCTGAGTGAAGGGAAGAACGTAGTCGTCGATGGAGCAGGAGAGGGAAAAAAAGAACTGAAGAATAGCTATAACGATGACCCCGGGAGACTTCAGCGTGATAGTGGCTTGATCAGGGAAGTGCTCTCATCAATTGCTCTTCAGATTGCCGGGAATGATGATATTCGGCGGTGATACAGCTCTTAGCATCTGTAAAAGCCTTGGAGCCGGAGCGGTAAAAATCCTTGGAGAGATAGTGCCATTAGTGCCCTTTGGTGTTTTTGAAGGAGGCAGGCTTGATGGCGTTCCGTTAGTCACAAAAGCAGGTGGCTTTGGGAAAGAGGATATTATTCCTAATACGATAGAATACTTCAGAAAGTGATCAGGGTAGTACAGTTTAACGCAGGCAAATAGTACACTGGTGTTCAGAATGGCAGGTTCACCAGGATATCTTGGGAATGTAGGGAATGTAATGAAAAAATTATCTGATAAGATAGCCTAAGTACTTGCTGCGAGCGTTAGCAGAAACAAAAAGGGAGCAAAGTATGGATGCCTTGAAAAAAGAGAGATTCCTTGCTGATATGCAACTGCTGTTACAAAATCTGAAATTGCACCCTTACTAAGTATCCAGTTGCTCTCCATGCTATTTTTCCGGTATAATGATAAGCATAAGGATGGTTGAATAAATGAGGCACAGCCGGATTTTTCTAAATACACGAAATATAGGTGAACAGGATACTCTTTCGAATTTTATAAACAACCTTGATTTTATCCCGAACAGTTTCGGCCATCAATATAATAATCCGCTAGCCGTATGTGAGGACAGGATAATCGGGGATTTTGAAATAATTTATGTGACAGCCGGGGAAAGCGATGTTACGATTGCCGGAGAGGAGTATATCTGCGGTAGCGGGGACATCGTATTCATTCCTCCTTTTACAAGGCATAAGATACAAACTCCTGCCGGAAATCCTCATGACAACTATTGGATTCACTTTGAAGTATTCCCGATTCACCGGCATGAAGAATTTATTGCAGCTATGAAATCCTGCAGCAGTTATAAAACCCAAATACTTTTTCCATCAGAAGCGACTTATTTGTATGGCTTATTGGAAAGCAGAACATTACAGCGACTCCCTGGAGGAATCTCCATGCTAAAGACTGTACTCACAAATTCTGGTTCTCACACTTGGCTCCAAACAGGAGGTTTCATTTATTGGCAATGATTCAACAGGCTTCAATGAAAGAGGCGTCGAAATCATTGAAAAAAGCACGGAATTCATTTACGACCACATTTCACAGCCAATTAGCTTAAATGATTTGTGCAGAAATCTGAACATCAGTGAATCCTGTCTTTACAAGACGTTTATGAGAGCTCTGAAAATAACCCCCGTTCAGTACACCAACCTCTGTAAAATTAAAAGGGCGGAACAACTGATGATCAGTACCAGACTTTCCTTTAAGGAAATATCAGATCAGCTCGGCTTTTCCTCACCATATTACTTCAGCAGCGTCTTTAAAAGGTTTTATAAAAAATCTCCCAGAGAATATCTAAAGTCCACACTTTTTTGATATGTGATAAACCATGCATCGAAGATTTATTTCATTATTCGCCTGATGTTTTTATTCGTACGGGATTTTATATGTTTCATCCTTCTCTACGTATTTTTTTATATTCCTTCGTGGAATAAAATATAATCAGACTTGTTCTATCCTGAATTCCGCATTAAATTAGCGTAGACAAGTTTCGACAGATTTCAAGATGTCATTGGTTGCATTGAAGGCAGAGAGAATCGATTTTTGTTCCTTTGTAAGAGC
>WSSedL1CaDRAFT_10000434_pt1 | contig 29702 bp, 31 predicted proteins | sample WetSurSL1Cattail_FD_9464 | JGI IMG/M metagenome (IMG submission 9464)
TATATTCTGATTTTTTCAGCATTGATAAATAGTTTTCAAAATTGAGAGACTTTCAGTCTCTCGTCAAACAAACCTCTGCACTTTCAGTGCAGAGTGGTTTAGTTTGATTTTTCAGAAGGATATCAATTTCCTTTTAACGCCACCATAAGTACATTTCTAGCAGGAAATGATTATCGTTATGATGTAAACGATAATCCGAAACACAATTACACTACTTATTTAGAGTTAGGATATGCTTTTAATTTATTCGAAAATTCATCCCGAGGAATACTTCAAAATATAACATTGGACGCTTCTTCTGGCGTTGTGCTAAATAATAAATCGGAATATTATTCTTATGCTGATTATGACAAACCTTCTTTTGTAAACTTAGCAATAAAAGCTACTAAAGAATTTGATTTAGGAAAAGGAATAGCAATGCCGCTTTCATTGAATTTTGTTCATAATGCTGCAACAAAAAATACTGATTTTTTTGGTAAAGATTTCTTGGTTGCTGGAATTAGTTTTGGGTATTAATTAGCTCTTTGATTTGTATTGTCATCTTTATTTTATTTATATATTTGATTTTTGCAAATGTAATTTTTATGAAATTAAAATCACTAGACGAGTTTTATAACGAAATTACCGATTTTGGTAAAGCAGAACAAATTTCTTTATTACCAGATGGTATTCAAAAAGAGATTGGACATTTCAATGTTTTTAATATCAAAGACCTTTATGAAACGTTCAAGGAGAAACCTGTTATGCCTTATGATAGGAGAGCTTATTATAAAATAAGCTTGATAAAAGGTAAGAACAGGGCAGAATATGCTGATAAGGTAATTAATATTGAAAAAAATGCCTTGTTATTTGCTACGCCAAAGATTCCGTACCATTATGTTCCTCAAGATTTGCAGCAGCAATCGGGGTATTTTTGTATTTTTACAACCGAGTTTTTAATAAAAGATAAAAGCGGAATTGATTTAGATAGTCTACCAATTTTTCAACCCGATGGTTTTCCGATTTTTGAAATTTCAGATGAGGAAGCTGATTCAATTGAGTTGATTTTTAAAAAGATACACAATGAGATTAATTCAGATTATGTGTATAAATATGATTTGATTCGGAATTATGTTTCAGAGTTAATTCATTTTGGGCAAAAATTACAACCTGCTACAGCATTATATTCTAAGCATAATTCGGCTGCTAGAGTTGCTTCTCTTTTTGCAGAATTATTAGAAAGACAATTCCCTATTGAGTCTCCACGTCAAAGGTTAGAGTTAAGAACTGCTAAAGATTACGCGAGTCGTTTGTCTATTCATGTCAATCATTTGAATAAAGTCTTGAAAGAGAATACAGGGAAAACAACAACCGAATTAATTAGCCGACGCTTAATTAATGAAGCAAAAATTTTATTGAAAGAAACCGATTGGAATATTTCAGAAATTGCCCATTCTTTAGGATTCGAGGAGTTGGCACATTTCTCTAATTTTTTCAAAAAACAAACAACTTTGACTCCAATGTCTTTTAGAATTTAAATAATGCAATTTGATTTTTGCAAATTATAGATTGATATTTACAATTATTGTGCTTTAGCTCACTCTTAACTTTGTCTTATTAATTTAAAACAAATTTTAAGATGGAATTCAAAGAAAATAAAATAGCACTAGTTACTGGTGGAAGTCGCGGATTGGGAAAAGAAATGGCTTTGAGCCTTGCTAAAAAAGGACTTGATGTACTATTAACTTACCACAGTAAAATTGATGAAGCGCAAGCAGTTGTTGCTGAAATTGAAAAATTGGGACAAAAAGCAGCAGCTGTTCAGTTGAATGTGGCCGAAGTAACTGGTTTTGATTCATTTTTTCAAAAAGTAACAACGGTTTTGAAAAGTACTTTTGATAAGACTACATTTGATTTTTTAGTAAATAATGCAGGTGTTGGAGTTCATGAAAGTATCTTAACAACTACTGAAGCACAACTAAATAATATGGTTAATATCCATTTTAAAGGAGCTTTTTTTTTAACCCAAAAAGCACTGTTATTAATGAATGATGGTGGAGGTATTGTAAATATTTCTTCTGGACTAACTCGTTTTTCATTTCCTGGTTATGCAGCTTATGCGAGTATGAAAGGTGCTATGGAAACATTAACGAAATACCAAGCTAAGGAATTAGGTGAAAGAAAAATTAGAGTGAATATTGTTGCGCCTGGGGCTATAGAAACTGATTTTGGTGGAGGTGCAGTTCGTGATAATGATCAGTTGAATCAATATATTGCTTCGATAACGGCATTAGGAAGAGTAGGTTTGCCAGATGATATTGGTGGTGTAGTGGCTTTTTTATGTACGGATGATGCTAAGTGGGTAAATGCACAACGAATTGAAGTTTCGGGCGGAATGAATTTGTAGTTGTTGTCTTGATGAATAAAATAAAAAGCTTCCAATCTTATTAAGGTTGGAAGCTTTTTTATGCTGTTGAATTTGTATTAATTCTTCAAATCTTTAATTACTTTGAAAGCAACATCAACTTGTTCTTCACTCACTAAAATAGTGAATTCATTAGATGTAGAAATTACTTCGTTGATGATAATTCCTTCCCAAGCCAAACGTTGGAAAATGAAATAGTAAATCCCAGGGATTACAATATTTTCTTTTGGTAATTTAACAGTAATAGAAGCTAGATTGTCTAATTTCTGAATTAATTTTTCGCTTGAAAAATGTTTGTCTACTAGTTTGTTAACCGAATTACTTACCACGATATTGATTTCGTTTACACCTCTTGAAGAAGTATAAAACACATCTGGAAAGTCGTTAATGTCCGAAATTAATTCGGCTTGTTTGTTTAAAACCGTTTCAGAAACAGCAAAGGTATAATCTGTCAAAGCCGAACGAACCGTGATTTCACCTATGTTTTTGATGACTTTATTGATTTTATGATTCAATCTAAAATCCAATTCTTCGGTTAGTCTTTTCAAAGACATTACAACCGCACCTTGTTTTACTTCTTTTCCAAATTCACTCTCTAATTCAGACATGATATTTCTGGATAAAGAGGTTAAATTGATAATTCCAAGCGACAAAGCATTTAGTAAAAATGGTTTTGTTTTGATGTAATTTTCGACAATCGAAGAAACTGTTTTCATAATTAAAATAAGTGTTTTTACTTAGTTTTTAGTCTAAAATACTTAGTTAAAAAGTTAAGAATATGTGCAAATATAATAAAAAAAACAAATTGTTATAAAAATAACATTAAAAATATAATTAAAAGTGATAAAAAGCATCTGTAAGATGTTCAATTACAAAAGATTTATCCTCTTTATGAATGGCAATAATGTCAAAACGGACATTGATGTCTAAGTTTTTTTCAACTACGTAGTTGTCTACAGCTTTTACAAGGAGTTTAATTTTTTTTGAATTTACAAAGTCTTGTGGGAGACCAAATTCAATTGAAGAGCGCGTTTTTACTTCAACAATAGCAAGGGTATCTTCTGTTTGGGCAATAATATCTATTTCGGCTTTTTGAAAAGTCCAATTGGTTTCTAAAATCGTATAGCCATTGTTTTGTAAAAATTCAACAGCTAATTCTTCTCCTAGTTTTCCTAATTCGTTGTGTTCAGCCATCAGACAAGTATTCAGTGTTCAGTAAACAGTTTAAATTGCCTTTAATTTTTGCTATTAAACTAATTATTTTTCAAATTTCAATATGCTTTTGCTTGCAGTAACTTCCATAGATACTGTACTTCCTAAAATCAATGCTCTATTATCTTGAATGTGTCCTGCGGGGAAATTATAAATAACAGGTATATTGTATTTTTTAGTTACATCTTCAATGATTTCTACTGCATTTTTACCCCAAGGAATATCATTGTCTTTCATTTTTGTCATGGAACCCACCACAATTCCTTTGATGCTTTCAAGGCAACCATTGCGTTTTAAGTTCATCATCATACGGTCAATATGGTATAAATATTCATCTAAATCTTCAATGAATAAAATCTTGTCATGACAATCAATTGCTGATGGAGATCCAAACAAACTGTACAAAATAGATAAATTTCCACCAACTAATTCGCCTTTTGCAGTTCCAATGCGATTCATGGGGTCAGAAGTAATTTCGTAACTCAATTTTTCATTAAATAAAGCTTTTTTTAAAGTTTCTTTAGCTTCAGCTGTTGCTCTTGGAGCGGTAACAGGCATGATGCCGTGAATGGTTTTGTATCCTAAAGTATTCAGATGATTGTGCAAAACAGTAATGTCGCTAAAACCTACAATCCATTTTGGACTTTGTTTGAATTTGGTAAAATCTAATAAATCAATAATTCGCACCGTTCCGTAACCGCCTTTTACACACCAAATGGCTTTGATATTTGGATTGTCTAGTTGCGTTTGAAAATCGGCTGCTCTTTGTTCGTCTGTTCCTGCCAGTTGGTTGTTGTCAAGTCCAATGCTTTTGCCAATAACCACTTCAAGTCCCCAACTGTGCAATAAATCGATAGCGGGTTTTAAATTGTTATCGGTATATTTTCTGGCGGTGGCTACAATGGCAATGGTGTCTCCTTTTTGTAAAGCGGCTGGTGTAATCATCTGTTGTTGGGCTTGACTATTGAAAGTTTGAAAAATAAAAATCAGGAAGAAAAATGCTCTAAAGATTTGTTTTGAAAATAGAAATCGAGAAGTAAGCATAATTGAGTTTTCCTGAGTAAATAAAAATTTAAATGCTTTTGCGAAGCATTCAAACAAAGATAACTAAATTCAAAAATAATTTGTTGTTAGTTTTATAAAATGGATTAAATTTACTAAAGTCATTTAAATCGAGATTGTTATGCAAATTTTAAGATTGATTGTGGTGGTTGTTTTTTTGTTTTTATTTCGAAATGGATTTTCGCAACAAAAAAGCTATCGAATTCATACCGTTACATTTTATAATTTCGAAAATCTTTTTGATACCATTAATGATCCACATACGAATGATGACGAATGGACGCCACAAGGAATGCAACGTTGGACTTCTAAAAAGTACCATCAAAAATTAGAAAATCTAGCTCGTGTTTTAGTCGACATTGGTAAACCAGATAATACTAATTCACCCACATTTATTGCTTGTTCTGAAATTGAAAATCGAGGTGTACTTGAGGATTTAGTATTACAACCTAAAATGGCAATGCAGGATTATGGAATTATCCATTTTGATTCGCCAGACAAAAGAGGAATTGATGTGGCTTTGTTGTTTCAAAAGAAATATTTCTTGCCGACTTCCTACGCTAACATTCCACTTTATATTTACAAAAAAGCAACTCAAAATCAAGAGTTGGTTTCTACTTCAACTATAGAAGATCCTGATGATGATACAGCCGAAAACAATTATGAGAATCGGGTTTTTACGCGCGACCAACTTTTAATTACTGGTTTTTTGGATGGCGAAGAAATTCATATTATTGTCAATCACTGGCCGTCGCGTTCAGGTGGAGAGAAAAAATCAAGTCCGTTTCGTGAAGCCGCGGGAATGCTAAACCGAAAAATTATTGATTCCTTGCAAAAGATAAATCCAAATGCCAAAGTAATTACCCTCGGCGATTTAAACGATGGTCCTTTCAATAACAGCATCAAAAAAGCATTGGGTGCCAAAGCCCAAAAGCAAGAAGTTCCAGAATTAGGAATTTACAATCCTTTTGAAGAAATGGCTAAAAAAGGCTTGGGAACGATTGCTTATAGAGATTCTTGGGATATTTTCGACCAAATTATGGTTACGCAATCGCTGATAAAAAACGATTTTTCGACTTATCAATATTGGAAAGCAGGTATTTTCAACAAGAGTTATTTGATTCAAAATTCAGGACAATACAAAGGCTATCCCAAACGGCATTCGGCTACCGAAGTCGGATTTAGCGATCATTTCCCCGTGTATATTTATTTGATTAAAGAAGCTAAATAGATATGAAACAAACTATTTTTTCAAAAAAAATGTTTTGAATTTTAACCGCAAAGATCACAAAGTAGTACGCAAGGAACGCAAAGCTTTGTGTTCTTAAAGACAAAGAAGAATTTCTCATTGCGTTCTTTGCGGTTAGATTAGTTTAGGTTTTTTGTTTATGAAACCAAAATTCTTTTTTTCGTACCTTAGCATTTCTCAAAAATAATTCAAAATGGCAATTTCAAGACCTTTTAATCTGACCAAATGGATTGACGAAAACCGTCAATTGTTAAAACCACCTGTTGGAAACAAAAACTTATACGTAGATTCAGGCGATTATATCGTGATGATTGTTGCGGGTCCAAACGCCCGAAAAGATTTTCATTACAACGAAACTGAAGAATTGTTCTATCAGTTGGAAGGTTCTATAGAAGTTCACATTCAGGAAGATGGCGAGCGTCAAGTGCTACAACTTAATCCTGGCGATATGTATTTACACCCCGCCACGATTCCGCATTCTCCCATTCGTTCCGAAGGTTCCATTGGTTTGGTCATTGAGCGCAAAAGAGCCAAACAAGGTTTTGTTGACGGATTGTTGTGGTATTGCGACAACTGCAATCATAAATTGCACGAAGTTTATTTTGAACTCAACAATATCGAAAAAGATTTCTTGCCTCATTTCGAACAGTATTACAATTCAGAAGAACTCCGTACTTGCGAAAAATGCGGAACGGTTATGGAAACCGATCCAAGATTTACCGCTAAAAAATAATTTTTTTCGGGAGCTATTTCCCGTTATCCACTCTATCTTTTCCTGCTTAAAGAAAGCAGAAAAAGGATGCCGCTACTACCGGGGCTAAAACACGAAACCTACTAATTATCATGACAACAATCGCAACACAATTTGGAATAAAAGAAGCTTTAACGCAATTAGGAGTCCACGAACTAAATGATGGAACTTCAACTGGAACAAACTTTTTTTCCACAGGAGACATTTTAGAAAGTTATTCCCCAGTGGACGGTCAATTGATTGCGAAAGTAAAAACGACTTCAGCCTCCGATTACGAAAAAGTAATGCAAACTGCTACTGAAGCTTTTCAAGCTTTCCGATTGATGCCAGCGCCACAGCGTGGAGAAATTGTGCGTCAGTTTGGAGAAAAATTACGCCAAAATAAAGAAGCTTTGGGTAAATTGGTTTCTTACGAAATGGGTAAATCCTTGCAAGAAGGCTATGGTGAAGTTCAGGAAATGATTGATATCTGTGATTTTGCCGTTGGACTTTCCCGACAATTACACGGATTGACGATGCATTCAGAAAGACCCAATCATAGAATGTACGAGCAATACCATTCCTTAGGCGTAGTTGGGATTATTTCGGCTTTCAATTTTCCAGTTGCCGTTTGGGCTTGGAATACCGCTTTGGCTTTAGTTTGTGGCGATGTTTGTGTTTGGAAACCCTCAGAGAAAACTCCTTTATGCGGAATTGCTTGTCAAAATATTTTGGCACAAGTATTACAAGAAAATAAGTTACCAGAAGGAATTTCGTCCTTAATCAATGGCGATTTCAAAATAGGAGAATTATTGACTAAAGATAGCCGAATTCCGTTAATTTCTGCTACTGGTTCTACCCGAATGGGAAAAATCGTAGCGCAAACGGTAGCTGCTCGTTTAGGCAAATCCTTATTGGAATTAGGCGGAAACAACGCCATTATTGTAACTCCCGATGCGGATATTAAAATGACCATTATTGGAGCTGTTTTTGGAGCTGTTGGAACAGCTGGACAGCGTTGTACTTCTACGCGTCGTTTAATTATTCACGAAAGCATTTATGATAAAGTAAAAGACACTTTGGTTGCTGCTTATAAACAATTACGGATTGGAAATCCATTGGACGAAAACAATCATGTGGGACCACTAATTGATATTGATGCGGTAGAAAAATACAACAAAGCCTTAGAAAAAGCAATTGCCGAAGGAGCTAAAATTCTTGTTGATGGAGGAGTGCTTTCGGGAGCTGGATATGAAAGTGCTTGTTATGTTCAGCCTGCTATTGTAGAAGCTGATAATGCTTTCGAAATTGTGCAACAGGAAACTTTTGCTCCTATTTTGTATTTGCTAAAATATTCTGGAACTGTAGAAAATGCCATTGCTATTCAAAACAATGTTGCTCAGGGATTGTCTTCGGCAATTATGACAAACAACTTGCGTGAAGCGGAACTTTTCTTATCTGTTGCTGGTTCTGATTGCGGAATTGCCAATGTAAATATTGGAACTTCAGGAGCCGAAATTGGTGGTGCTTTTGGTGGAGAAAAAGAAACGGGTGGCGGTCGAGAATCAGGTTCAGATGCATGGAAAGTCTATATGCGAAGACAAACCAATACCATTAATTATGGTAGTACTTTGCCTTTGGCACAAGGAATAAAGTTTGATTTGTAGTCAAATAAAAAAAGGCAATTGAATCACTCCAATTGTCTTTTTTTATGTCAAAAATGTTGTTTTTACATATTAAAAGAAGCTCCAATATTAAACACAAACTGATTATTCAAACGATCAAATCCTGTTGCTTCGGGTTTGTATTTGGCAATAGGAACACCTATTTCACTCATTATCCCAAAACCGTCGGTAAAGAAATAACGAAGACCCAAGTGTGCACCAAAGTTTCTCAATCCTAAATCCAGTCCTGGGTAGATGTCCACTTTTTCGTCCACATTAAAAACGTTTCCTAAATTAGCATTGAAACGCGCTTTAATGTCGGCTCTGTCTCCAAAATCAGGTTTGTTGCCAAGATCATCTTTGCTTACCGATAATAAATAAGATGTTACAACACCTATTGAGATATTTTCTCCAAGTCCATAATCAGTTGAAAGTCGAATTCCGGAACCTCCATTTTGAATGTTGGCTGCTATGTCAAATTTGCTATCTCCTTTTCCTTTAAACGCTTGTGCACTTATTAAACTTGTTACAGTTAATAAAGTAAGAATGAATGTTTTTTTCATGATAATTTTTTTAGTACAAATGTATTTAATTTCTTCCTTTTTCGTCGAAATATAAATTATTTAATGGTTCACTTTGCCAAAATTCTTTAGTATCAATGTCCATTATAGTTAGTGGGCCTTTAAAAGCGGCTCCTGTATCAACATTCCAAATGCAAGCTTTGTTTACTGGAATTGTTTTTCCTATTCGAGTAACAGGAGTGTGGCCAATGTAAATTTCATTGTATAAGGTAAGCCTTTTTGGATATAATAAATCGGTAGGACTCATATTTTTATCTAAAGCCAAAGCAGTTTCCCATAAGGTTCTGTCCCAATAAAACAATTTAGGGAAATATTCATAATTTACCCCATTCATATTGGTAAAACCAGCGTGGATGAACAAACGCTGTTGATCATCGAGATAATAATCTTGTAAGGATTGTAAAAACTCAATATGCATTTGCTTATTTTCATTGTTTACTTTTTCATAAGCGATTACCGTAGCTTCGCCTCCGTGATTGTACCATAAAAGATTGTCTTTACTATCTTTTAGCCAGTGCAGCAATAATTCGTCGTGATTTCCTCTAATGAAAATGCAGTCATTTTTTGTGTTTAATTCTATTAAATAATCGAGTACTTGTGGCGATTGACTCCAGCCATCAACATAATCACCTAGAAAAATGAGTTTGTCTTTCTTGGTAACTTGGGCTCTTTCCATGATTTGGTGTAAGGCGCGTAAACCACCGTGAATGTCTCCTATAACTAATGTTCTCATGTGGTATTCTTTCTGTTTTTTACTTGTAAGCTCTTAGACTTATAAAAATAAGCAAAAGAGTTTGTAAGAAGCATTTTTTTGAAGAAAAAATTGAATCTAATAAAAAAAATAGTAAAAATAGTGGTTTCATTAGCTTGGAAATATACCCACTTTTAGTGATGTCGTTTGTCGATTATTTTTAATAAATTTGAAATATTGATTAAATAATTGAGATAATCTAATGGTAAATGGCTTTTTTTTACAGAAGAAATAATGTTTTAACTTTCTAGGAGTCATTGTTGTAAATCTAAAAAAATAAACTTTTTAAGAGAATACACTATTCTTAGAAAAGAGACAGTTAAAAATTATGATAAAAGAGCTTTCAGATTACAAACATGCTTTAGATGAATCTGCCATTGTAGCGATAACCGATCAAAAAGGATTGATTATTCATGCTAATGATAACTTTTGCAAAATATCGAAGTATACTAAGGAAGAGTTGATAGGGCAGGATCATAGGATTATTAATTCTGGATTTCATTCTAAAGAATACATCAGGGAGATTTGGACTACAATTTCCAATGGTAAAATTTGGAAAGGGGAGTTAAAAAATAAGGCCAAAGACGGAACAACTTATTGGGTTGACACGACAATTGTTCCTTTTTTGAATGATGAAGGAAAACCGTATCAATATATTGCTATTCGATCAGATATTACTTTTAGAAAAGAAGCTGAAGAAAATTTGATCAAATATTCCAATGCATTAGAAATTACCAATAAGCAGCTGATTGATTTTTGTAATATCGTTTCTCATAATTTACGAGCTCCTTTAATCAATATAGCTATGTTAGTTGACTTTATTGAACAAAGCGAAAATGAAGAGGAGAGACAAGAAGTTCAGGTAAAAATAAAACCCGTGATTAATCATTTGTTGGAGGTTTTTAATGAGTTAGTAGAGTCAATACAAGTGCAGCAAGATGAGGGAATTAATATAGATGAAATTCTGATAAAAGAGGGTTTAAAGAAAATTCTCATTGGATTTGAAGCTCAAATGAATGAATATGGTGCAATTATTAACTTAGAATTAGATTCTGTACCTAGAATATTTTGTCCTCAAAAATACTTTGATAGTATATTAAGTAATTTGATAAGCAATGCTTTAAAATATAGATCACCCGATAGGGAATTACTAATAAAAATTAAAGCAGAACAGCTAAAAGATAGTGTGTTATTATCTGTTTCGGATAATGGTTTGGGGATTGATTTAGAAATGCACAAGAACCACATTTTTAAAATTCGTAAAACTTTTCATAAGCATCATGATGCAAAGGGATTTGGACTCTATTTAATAAAAACTCAAATCGAGGCAATGGATGGGAAAATATGGGTTGAAAGTGAAGTAAACGTAGGAACTACTTTTTTTGTTGAATTTAAAAAACTAAATATATGAACACAATTAAAAACATGACATTAATTGATGATGATGATATTTTTGTCTTTTTGACCAAAAAAGTTATTGAAAAAACGAATCTAGTAGAACTGATTAAGGTTTTTGGAAATGGTTTAGACGCTTTAAATTTTCTTATAGAAAATTGTGATGATGTTGATTCTTTACCAGAAATCATACTGCTTGATATTAGTATGCCAATAATGGATGGATGGCAGTTTTTAGATCAATTTACAAAGTTAGCACCTAAAATTGATAAGAAAATAACCATTTACATTTGTTCTTCGTCAATTTCTCCAAGTGATGTTTTATTAGCTCAAAAAAATAATTTAGTTTCTGATTATATCATTAAGCCTGTGTCAAAGGAAAAATTAATTGAACTGATAAAAGGACTAATTGCTGCTATTTAAAAAACAATTTATTGCATATCATATTTCATTTTTCGTAGCACTCGCATGGCTTCTTTAAAGGATAAGTAAATAGAGGGAAAAGCTTTTAAGTATATTTTGGCATCTATCAATTTTCTTTTAGCATCTTCAAAACCGTTGAGGTAGCAAATCATAAAAGTAGAAGGGAGGTTTTCAAGGTCTTTTTGTTCTCTAGAATTCAATTGAATTCCTTTTTTGAGCTTGTTTATTAATGCTTCGTTATTATTATAAATGTGAAAAAGCATCTTTTTATTGAAAATGGGTGGTTCAAAAAGCATTTTGCTTTCAATTTTATAATAACCATTTTCAAAGAAATAAATGGTTTGTTGTTCTAACGGATAATAACTGGTTTTATCGTTCAAACCTAGTGGAACGTATTCGATAATAGTAAAAGTATCTTCATCAAAAGAAATCGTGACGACATCTTGATCAGAATAAAATAGTTTGATGTGTTCGTTAATCAATTCAATATCTACACGGGATAAGAAGGTTTTATCTCGAACAGTTTTAGGGATTCCAGCCCAACAAATCACAAATAATTCTTTAAAAACCTTGTATTTTGGTGCCATGTCCTTGTGCCTGAAATTCATAAAATCAAAAACGCCATCAAGAGTGTATTTAATGTTATTGCGCGAATTGTTTTCGAGGTCAATAACTGTTTCCGTATTGGGGTAGTTTTTTTCTATTTTGTCTTCAATAGGTGTGGTGTTGCTTCCACGTCTTACAAAAACACTATGAATAGGAATAGTGTAAATTCCTTTTTTAAAGGAGGAAATTTTATTCTTTGGCTTAATGGTTACCAAACCAACTACCTTGTCTTTAGGAAGATTTGGAAAAGGAACGTTTTCATATTGTATTTTAGGTGGGTTTTCTAAATAAGCATTGATTAGATTTTGAATATGACTGTCGTCAAAAAAATCAGCTCCCAGAATTTCATTTTCATGATCTTCAACACCAACTACAATGTAGGAATTATTAGCAGGATTAGAATTAGATAAAGCGCAAATGTGTTTTAAGAACTTTGCTTTGCCTTCTTTAGTATGTAGGTTCAGTTGACGTTTTTTGTCGTAAAAACTATTTTCGTCATTGTGAGCAAGTAAATTCTTTATTAATAGACGCTTGTTTATCATGTTTTAATGGCCTCTAATTTTTATGGAAATAACAATAATTTGTGAATTTAATCGTTAGTAAATCTAGCTGAATTTAAATAATGGAAAGATATGAAAAAGATTAAATTTTATGTGTTAACTTTTAGTTTAATAGTATTTCTATTTTTTTCATTAATCGGATGTAATTCAAGTGATGATTCAACACAAACTTCGAAAGTTTCTATACGAATGACAGATGCTCCTGGAGATTATGATGCTGTATTTATTGATGTTCAAGATGTTTTGATAAAGACAGCTACAGACGATGATGACAATAAAGGTTGGGTAAGTTTAGGAGGCGTTACACCTAAAGTTTATAATTTATTGGATTTAACAGGAGGAGTTGATGTTTTGTTAGCAGATGATATTGTTCCTTCGGGATTCTTAGGGCAAATTCGATTGGTTTTGGGTGAAAATAATACTGTTGTAAAAGATGGAGTAATTTATCCTTTAAATACGCCAAGTGCACAACAATCGGGGTTGAAAATAAAAATTAATCAAACCTTAGTAGGAGGCGTGATTTATGAATTTTTATTAGATTTTGATGTGGAACATTCTATTGTGGTTCAAGCTGGGAACTCAGGGAATTTTAATTTGCATCCTGTAATACGAGTCTCAACTCTTGCTACTTCTGGCATTATTAAAGGAACAATAAGTCCTAATGTAGAAGGTTTTCAAGTGTTAGCTTCGGTTGTGGTTGGAGATATTAATGTTTCTGCTTACGCAGATGAATCAGGAGTATTTCAACTAAATGGAGTGCCAGCTGGTACTTATGAAGTTAAGTTGACTCCAGAAGTTGGATCTGGAAAAGCTGAAAAAATAATTACCAATGTGGTAGTAGTCAATGGAGAAATAAATAATTTAGGTGCTGTTTCTTTGAATGCAATTCCTTGATTTTAATCTACTTAAAAATAAAAAAAACAGCTCAATTTAAGAGCTGTTTTTTATGCCAATTAATCTCTTTGAATCATGGTGGCTGAACCTTGAGCTGTACACATTACAACCAAATCAGAGATATTAACATGATAGGGTCTTGAGATGACAAAATGAATAATATCGGCTATATCTTCAGCTTTTAGCGGTGTGAATCCTTTGTAAACATTGGCCGCTTTTTCCGAATCACCTTTAAAACGAACTTGGCTAAATTCGGTTTCGACAAGACCAGGATGAATGGCTCCAACACGAATTCCGTATGGATTCAAATCCATTTTCATGCCTTTGTTAATCGCATCTACGGCGTGTTTTGTTGCGCAATAAACATTGCCATTAGTATAAACCTCTTTGGCAGCAGTAGATCCAATGTTGATAATGTGTCCTGATTTATGCTCAATCATTTTTGGTATAATTGCTTTCGAAACATACAAAAGTCCTTTTAGATTAATGTCAATCATAGTGTCCCAATCGTCAATATCACCATTTTGAATGGGTTCAAGACCATGCGCATTTCCTGCATTATTGATTAAAACATCAATTTTAGAAAAAGATTCTGGTAATGAATTTATGGCTTCAAAAACCGCATTTTTATCACTAACATCAAATGAAAGATTATGAACTTTAGTAAACTGACTTAGTTCTTTTTCGAGTTCGTTTAATCGGTTTTGACGTCTTCCGCAAAGAATAATGTTGTAATTATTTTGAGCTAAAATTTGAGCAGTTGCTTTTCCAATCCCGCTTGTAGCGCCTGTTATTAATGCTGTTTTATTCATGTTTTCTAATTGTGTATTTATCTAAATCCAAAATATATTGCGTTTTTGGCCACTTTTAACTGTGAAATATGGAAAAAAGCTTCATCTTTTTTTCAAAAAAACAGACTGTTTGGTTTTTTAGGATTTAATTTCTAATTCCTTTAACTTCTGTTGGTTGGGTTCTTTTTAAGTGCTTTTATTTTTTAAATAAAATGTATTTAGCAAGCTTTTAAAAGTATAATTCTTAAAGTTCTTAAAATTATGGAAATTGTATCACAATTCGTCCTTAAAATTGCGGCATCGGTAGAAGTTTTAACCATTTTTTAACATCTTACCTGTAAAAAAAAATTCAATTTGCACTCTCAAAACTAAGGCATTAAATTCAAGGTATTAAAAATAATTTTATGGAAGAGAATACATCGACTTTAGACATTAGAGCAATCAATGAAAAGATAGAAAGAGAGAGCGCTTTTATAGACCTTCTTACTATGGAAATGAATAAGGTGATTGTGGGTCAAAAGCACATGATTGAGCGATTATTGATTGGATTGTTAGGACAAGGACACATTTTACTTGAAGGAGTTCCAGGATTAGCGAAAACTTTAGCGATTAATACACTTTCGCAAGCAGTTCATGGTTCTTTTAGTAGAATTCAGTTTACACCGGATTTATTACCTGCCGACGTTGTAGGGACAATGATTTACAACATCAAAGCAAATGAGTTCTCGATTAAAAAAGGACCTATTTTTGCTAATTTTGTACTTGCCGATGAGATTAACCGTGCGCCAGCTAAGGTACAATCAGCATTGTTAGAGGCTATGCAGGAAAAGCAAGTTACTATTGGTGATACTACTTTTAAATTAGAAAAACCATTTTTGGTTTTGGCTACGCAAAATCCAATTGAGCAAGAGGGAACCTACCAATTACCAGAAGCACAAGTCGATCGTTTTATGTTGAAAACAGTGATTGATTATCCTAAAATGGATGAAGAGCGATTGGTAATTCGTCAAAACTTAACTGGAAGTTACGAGAAAGTAAATCAAGTAGTTTCTGTTGAACAAATTTTGCGTGCGCAACAAGCGGTTCGTGAAGTCTACATGGACGAAAAAATTGAGAAATACATTTTAGATATTATTTTCGCTACTCGTTACCCAGAGAAATACAAATTAGCTGATTTAAAACCACTAATTAGTTTTGGTTCTTCGCCACGTGGAAGTATCAACTTAGCTAATGCGGCGAAATGTTATGCATTTATCAAACGTAGAGGTTATGTAATTCCTGAGGATGTTCGTGCTGTAGTTCATGATGTATTGCGTCATAGAATTGGTGTAACGTATGAAGCTGAAGCTGAAAATATCACTTCAGTGGATATCATAAATAAAATTATAAACGAAGTAGAAGTACCGTAAAAGTGAATAGTAATAAGTGAACAGTAATTAGCCTTGGTTGGTTACTATTCACTATTCACTAATTACTAATTACTAAAAAAATGGATACAAAAGAGCTTTTAAAAAAAGTACGAAAAATAGAAATCAAAACCCGAAGATTGAGTGATCACATCTTCTCTGGGGAATATCATACTTCTTTCAAAGGGCGTGGAATGACTTTTAGTGAAGTACGTCAATACCAATATGGAGATGATATTCGAAATATTGATTGGAATGTTACTGCTCGTTATAATGAAGCCCACGTAAAAGTTTTTGAAGAAGAACGAGAATTAACCATGATGTTAATGGTTGATATTTCGGGTTCGGAGAGTTTTGGTTCTAAAAATCAATTTAAAAAAGACATCGTAACAGAAATTGCTGCCACGATGGCTTTTTCGGCTACACAAAACAATGATAAAATTGGGTTGATTTTGTTTTCAGACCAAATTGAATTGTATATTCCGCCAAAGAAAGGAAGGTCGCACGTATTGCGTATCATTCGCGAATTGATAGAATTTGAACCTAAAAGTCATAAAACCGATATTGCTCAAGCATTGAAATTTTTGTCGAGTACACAAAAAAAGAAAGCCATTGTTTTTGTGATTTCTGATTTCATGTCCGATGATTACGATCAAACATTGAAAATTGCGGCTAAGAAACACGATGTAACTGGAATTCGAGTGTATGATATTCGAGAACAAAAAATGCCAAATTTAGGAATGGTTCCGATGCTAGATGCCGAAAGCGGAGAAATCCAATTAGTAGATACAGGTTCTAAAGCGGTTCGAATGAATTATGAGAAATATTATAATGATCAATTGAATTATTTCAAAGAAACCTTTAGTAAATCGGGTTCTGGCGTAGTAAATACTAGAGTTGACGAAAGTTACGTAACCAAATTATTGGGTTATTTCAAATCGAGGTAAAGATTTTAGATGGAAGATTAACGATTCTTGATTTATGATTTGGTTGGAATAGAGAATTAAAGTTTAGATTTTTGAACTAAAATAAAGCTTAGAAATGAATAAACAAGAACTAAAGAATAGATTAATAGATTTTGCAGCAACTATAATAACTGTTGCCAGTAATTTTGAAAAAAATTATGCAGGAAATCATTTAGCAGCTCAAATTATTCGTTCAGGAACAGCTCCAGCTTTAAATTATGGAGAAGCCCAAAGTGCCGAAAGCAGTAAGGATTTCGTTCATAAAATGGGAATTTGTTTAAAAGAATTAAGAGAAAGTTTTGTTTGTTTAAAAATTATTGAAAAAGCGAATTTAACAACTGATTTGAAGAATTTATCGATTGCAAAAATAGAAGTCAATGAGTTAATTTCTATTTTCGTGTCAAGTATTAAAACGGCTAAAGCAAATATGAAATGATTTTGAAATAATAATAATTCAACGGTTTCGACAGACATCTGAAATCAAGAATCGCTAATCTTCAATCTCAAATCAAAAGTTCCTAATAAAAGAATGAAAAAAATATTATTATTATTACTGCTTTCTACTACTATTTTTGCACAACAAAAAAGAGTAGAAACAAGTATCGATACTACAAAAAATAAAATTGGTGCTGAGTTTAAGTTAACACTAAAAACATCAGTAGATACTTTGTCTAAGGTTGTTTTTCCAAAGTTAAAAAACATCGGTGCACTTGAAGTTATTCAATCGTATCCTATTGATACCGTAAAAAATAACGACCGTTATGAGTTGATTAAAAAATACGGATTAACGCAGTTTGATTCGGGACGTTACGTAATTCCTAGTATCAAAGTGCTTATCAATAATAAAGCCTATCAAACTGATTCGATTGCGGTTGAAGTAGCCAATGTTCAAGTGGATACTTTAAAACAAAAAATGTATGATATTAAGGATATTCAAGCTGCAAATGATGGCATTGGCGATTGGTGGAAATATCTTTTAGGATTGATTGTAATTCTTGCTATTGGAGCAGGAATCTATTGGTACATTAGAAATAAGCAGAAGAAAAAAATTGCCGAAGAAGTTTATAAAACTCCTATAGAAAAAGCAACTAGTTTGTTAAATAATCTAGAGAAAAAAGAGCTTTGGCAAAAAGGAGAAATAAAAGAATATTATAGTGAATTGACTGATATTGCTCGAAATTATATCGAAGAAGCAATAGAAATTCCAGCTATGGAAAGCACTACATCAGAGTTAATTGCGGGATTAAGAGCGGCTTCGGTCAAAAAGAAAATGACACTTACTCCAGAAACAATTGTAAACTTAGAAAGAGTTCTAAAACAGGCCGATTTAGTAAAATTTGCTAAATCAAAACCTTTAGAATATGAAATCACAGAGGATAAAAATAAAATCCAAAAAGCAATTTTAACTTTAGATAGCTCGATTCCTGTTGAGGTTCAAGATGAAGAAGATATTTTACTGAACGAGGCTCAAAGACAAAAACAAATTGCAATTCAATTAAAGAAAAAGAGAAAAAAACGCATTGTTATCAGTGTAGCTGCAGTTCTTTTCTTATTGTTAGCAACTACTTTTTATCTTATGGCAACCAGAGGATTTGATTATGTAAAAGATAATCTTATTGGACATCCATCAAAAGAATTATTAGAAGGAGAATGGGTAAAAAGTGAATATGGAAATCCTGCTATAAGAATCCAAACTCCTAAGGTACTTGTTCGTACCGATTTGACAAAATCATTGCCTAAAGAAGGAATGGCATTGATTAAAGAGATGCAATCTTTTACTTACGGAAGTATGATTGATAATTTCTATTTGATGGTTTCAACCTTAAAATTCAAACAAGATGGTCAGATAGATTTGAAAAAATCAATGGATGGATCGTTGCATGCAATGGAGTCTCAAGGTGCAGAAAACATGATTGTAAAGCAGGAAGATTATCAAACCAAAGAAGGAATTACAGGTTTAAAAGCATACGGAACTTTCTCTAGAGTAAATGCTCTAACGGATGAAAAAGACAGAATGTATTATGAAGTCTTGCTGTTTAGTCAAGAGGGCGGATTACAACAAATTTTGATTTTACATCAAGAAGGAGATAAGTATGCGAATGAAATTTCAGAACGAGTATTAAGCTCAGTTGAATTAAAACAAGAAAGTAAATAATGGCAAAAATAACTTTTTTAAATCCAGAGTTTTTTTGGTTGTTTCTTTTAATTCCTTTGGCCATAGTTTGGTTGGTTTTAAAAAGAAACCAGCAATCGGCAACTTTAAAAATTAGCTCGATTAAGGGGTTTAAATCGTCACCATCATTTTGGGCAAAATTAAAGCCGTATTTAAGTGTACTTCGATTATTGGCGTTAAGCTCTTTAATTGTAGCAATGGCAAGACCAAGAACGGTTGATATTAGCAACAAAACCAAAACTACTAAGGGAATTGATATTGTAATGGCGGTTGACGTTTCGGGAAGTATGCTTGCTAAAGATTTGAAGCCAAATAGAATGGAAGCTTTAAAAAGAGTAGCAAATGATTTTGTGGAACAAAGACCCAATGATCGTATTGGATTAGTAGTTTATGCTTCTGAAGCTTATACAAAAACTCCAGTAACTAGTGATAAAGCAATAGTTGAACAAGCCATTCAAAGTATTAAATACGATAACGTTCTTCAAGATGGAACAGGAATCGGAATGGGATTGGCAACAGCCGTAAACCGTTTAAAAGATAGTAAAGCCAAGAGTAAAGTAATTATTTTATTGACCGATGGGGTGAATAATGCGGGTTTTATTGAGCCTGAAACTGCTGCTGATATTGCGAAACAATATGGAATAAAAGTATATACTATCGGAATTGGAACTAATGGAATGGCAGAGTTTCCGTATGCAATTGGTACAAATGGTCAATTTTTGTTCCAAATGATGAAAGTGGAAATTGATGAGCGATTGATGAAAAGTATTGCTCAAAAAACCGATGGAAAATATTTCAGAGCAACGAGTAATGATAAATTGGCCGAGATTTACGGAGAAATTAATAAACTAGAAACGACAGAAATTCAAGAATTGAAGTTTTATGATTATGACGAAAAATTCCGCCCTTTTGTATGGTTGGCTGGATTTTTAGTTTTACTTGAAATTGGATTGAGAAACACGGTTTATAGAAGTTTTATTTAGTAACCTTTGTGGTTAAAAAGATATGGAATTAGACGAAAAAAAATATTTGTACTTACTCTTTATACTACCTCTTGTAGTGTTGCTTTTCCTATTGAATATGTATTGGAAAAGAAGAAAACAAAAGGAATTTGGTGATTTAGAAAGCATAAAAAAATTGAGTCCAGAGCGTTCAGTTTTTAAACCTGTTTTTAAACTCGTTGTCCTTGTATTGGCTTTATTAGGTTTGATTTTAGGATTAGTGAATCCTAAAATTGGGACTAAATTAGAAACAGTAAAGCGTGAAGGAATTGATATTGTTTTTGCAATGGACGTTTCTAAAAGTATGCTTGCTGAGGACGTAGCGCCTAATAGATTAGAAAAGAGCAAACAAGTGGTTTCGCAAATTATCAATCAATTAGGGAATGACCGAATAGGGATTGTTGCTTATGCAGGAAGTGCTTTTCCAGTTTTGCCTATCACGACGGATTATAGTGTGGCCAAAATGTTTTTGCAAAGCATGAATACTGATATTGTTTCTTCGCAAGGAACTTCTTTGGAGGATGCCATTAAATTATCAGGAACTTATTTTGACGATAAAAGCAAAACGTCTAAGTTGTTAATTCTTCTTTCGGATGGAGAAGATCATACTGAAGGAGCACAGGCAGCTGCTGATGAAGCCAATAAACAAGGAATGCGCATTATTACCGTAGGAATTGGAACCGAAAAAGGAGGAACAATCCCGCTGAAAGTTAATGGTGTAGTGCAAAGCTATAAAAGAGACCGCAATGACGAAGTGGTAGTTACAAAACTCAATAAGCCTGGTTTAGAGATGATTGCAAAAGCTACTAAAGGAGGTTATGTAAGTGGAAATAACACTAAGGAAGTGGTTGAATACATCAAGAAAACCTTAGATAATATCCAGAAAACCGAGTTCGAATCGACGCAAATGGCCGATTTTCAAGCGCAATTTCAATGGTTTTTAGGATTTGCCTTTGTGCTTTTGTTCTTGGATTTATTCCTTTTAGAGAAAAAGACCAATTGGGTGAAGAAGTTAAACTTATTTAACGACGAAAAATAAATGTCAGTTCCTTTGGGAAAGAACATAAAGAAATGAAAATGAAGAATTTTATAAAATACGGATTTACTTTTTTTGCACTCCTATTTATTGGTTTGAGCGCAGCATTGGCACAGGAAAAAGACAAAACTTTGTCTAAAGCCAATGAAGCATACAGTGAAAGCAAGTATGCAGAAGCAGAGGCAGATTATAGAATATCAAATTCAAAATTTCCAAATCGTTCGGTTTCGCCATACAATTTGGGAAATGCTATTTACAAGCAAAATCAAGTTTCGGAAGCAAAATATGCTTACGCAAAAGCATTGAAGAATGCTAAATCGAGAGTTCAAAAACACAAAGCCTATCACAATTTAGGGAATGTATTTATGAAAGAGAAAGATTATACTCAGGCGGTAGAAGCGTATAAAAATGCACTTAGAAACGATCCTTCGGATGAGCAAACCCGATACAATTTTGCTTTGGCGAAAAAAATGCTAAAAGAAAATCCTCCTAAAGATAATAAGGACAATAAGGATAAAAATAAAGATAAGAATAAGGATAAAGACAAAGATAAAGACAAGAAGGATCAGGATAAAAAAGACCAAGACAAGAAAGATAAAGATAAAAAGGATCAGGATAAGAAAGATCAAGACAAGAAGAATCAGGATAAGAAAGACGGTAAGGATAAGCAGGATCCAAATCAGCCGCCAAAACCACAGCCTGGTGGAATTTCTCAAGATCGTCTAAAAAATCTTTTGGATGCCGTTAATAACGAGGAAAAGAAAGTTCAGGATAAGGTAAAAGCTAATAAAGTAAAAGGAAAACCTGTTCAAACTGAAAAAGATTGGTAAGATTTATTGTTTAATGGGTAAATTGTTTAATCGTTTATTCGATGCAACAGTTTACAAAATCCGATTCAACAATTCAACATAAAAAACGATTACACAATTAATGAAAAGATATTTAGTATTACTACTGTTAAGTTTTCAAGGACTTTGGGCTCAGGTGCAGTTTGAGACTAAAGTGAGCAAGAACACACTGGGTTTAAATGAAAGACTTCGTGTTGATTTTGTGATGAATATTGATGGAGATAATTTTGATGAACCATCCTTTGATGGTTTTAGAGTTATTGCAGGTCCTAGCCAGCAAGTGAGTCAATCGTGGGTTAATGGAAGAAGTTCATTCGAAAAAATTTATTCGTATTATTTGGTGCCCAATCAAAAAGGGACTTTAACTATTAAGCAGGCTACTATAGAATACAATGGACAAGTATATAAAACTTCGCCTGTAAAAATTAATGTTACAGCAGCAGTTGAACAGCCTAAAGACCCTAACGATACCAGTATTTCAGCAGATGATAATTTATATTTAGTAGCAGATATTTCTAAAACAAATCCGTATGTAAACGAACCAATTACGGTAGTTTATAAGCTGTATTTTAGTTATAATATTGGAATCAAAACTTGGGGTGAGTTGAGCAAACCAAAATACAACGATTTTTGGAGTCAAAATATTGATATCAAACAATTAGTTGTGCAGGAAGGGATGTTTAAAGGCGAAAAATTCCGCTATGTTGTTTTAAGGAAAACCGTTTTATATCCTCAAAAATCAGGAAAATTAGCCATTGAGCCACTATCGATGGATATTGATGTAGAATTGCCGACCAATCGTAGAAATATCTTTGGACAAATGCAAATAAAAGAAGACAGTAAAAGAGTTTCGGCTGGATCCAAAACCATTTCGGTAAAAGCATTACCTGAAGTTGGAAAACCAGATGATTTTTCAGGTGCAGTAGGAAGTTTTGACTTTAAAGTGACTCCAAGTAAAACTTCTCTTAAAAATGGTGAAAGTTTAGATTTGGTAGTAAGTGTTGCTGGAAAAGGGAATTTAAAGTTGTTTACTTTACCAAAACCCGTAGTGCCAAATGCATTAGAAATGTATGATGCGGTTCACAACGAACAAGTAAATACGCCACTTTCGGGAATGGCTGGAAAAATAGAGGATAGTTATACGATTGTTCCACAGTACAAAGGAGATTATCCTATAAAACCAATGCAGTTTTCTTATTTTGATTTGAATTCAGGAAAGTATAAAACCATTAGCTCCCCAGAAATAATTGTCAAAGTACTTGATGGTCCAACTGCTACTGATGCAACAGCAGCTAATGGTGGAACTCAAAAAAATCAGGTTGTTGCTAGTGAACAATTCAAATATATTAAGTTAGCAACCGATTTAAAACCAATTGCTGCTAATGATTTCTTTGGTTCTAAATTATTCTATAGTTTATTGTTGATTCCTTTTGGATTAATACCGATAATAATATTGGCTAAGAAGAAAAAAGAGGCTATTGATGGTGATGTTGTTGGAAATCGAATTAGAAGAAACAACCGTTTGGCTAAGAAATATTTGTCGCAAGCTAAAAAACAAATCAATAACAAAGAACCATTTTATGTGGCATTGGAAAAAGCCATGCATAATTTCTTAAAGGCGAAATTGCATATTGAAACTTCAGAGATGAGTAAGGATAATATCAAAGAAATTCTGTTGTCTAAAAATGCTAACCCAGAGGCAGTAAATGATTTTATTGCACTGACTGAAAATTGCGAAATTGCAAGATATGCACCTGCATCTAGTGCAACTATTCAGAAAGATTACGATAAAGCAGTAAGTATCATTTCTGATTTGGAAAAACAGCTTTCTTAAATTCTTAAACACAAAGGACACGAAGAGCATTAAAAAAAATTATGAGAAACATACTTTATATATTATTGTTAGTAAGCCAAGTTTTCTTTGCCCAAAACGGCTTTGAAAAAGGGAATGATTTGTATAAAAATGGCAAATACGAGCAAGCCATTGACGCTTATAATTCGGTGTTAAGTGCCAAGAAAGAATCGGCAGAGTTGTATTTTAATTTGGCAAATTGCTATTATAAATTAAACAAAGTAGCGCCCGCCATTTACAATTATGAAAAAGCATTGGTTTTAAAACCCAATGATAGCGATATAGCGAATAATTTGAAATTTGCTCAAAAACGAACTGTTGATGAAATAAAAGTAGTGCCTAAAGTAGGTTTTGCAAAACTACTTCGCGATTTTACGGCTAATTATCATTACAACACTTGGGCTTGGATTTCGGTTGCTTTTTCGGTATTGTTTTTAATCTCGTTTTTAGGGTATTATTTCTCGGCATTGGCACTAAATAAAAGACTCTTTTTCTTTGGAATGTTTGTAATGCTCGTGTTGTTGCTTATTAGTGTTTCCTCAGCTATTTTCGAAAAAAGTTATTTTAAAAATGAAAGACCAGCGATTGTTTTTGCTGAAATGACCGATGTAAAAAGCGAACCGCAAAACAAGGGTGCTAGCGTTGTAATTTTGCACGAAGGAACCAAAGTGTTTGTAAAAGAAAAAGTAGATAACTGGAAAAAAGTTCAATTAACCGATGGAACCGAAGGTTGGATTGACAGCGATGCTATTCGAGAAGTGAAATAGTTTGCAGATGCCTTTTGCGGTCTAAAACCTGCTTATTTTTTCAAATCTCCATACCATTTTGCAATAGAAGGATACATGAAAGCGGCAGTTTTTTGAATCGGATTGTAAAAAATGGATTTGTCCAGTGTTTCTTGTTTGGCTAAAAAATGATTGTGATTTATTTTTTCGAAAAGAGAAAAGACAATCCCAATGATTAATACTGTTTTAAGAACGCGAAATAATCCTCCGCCTAACTTGTTAATCCATCCTAAAAAAGCAAAATCAACAATTCCAGTAAGAATTTTTGCAAGGAAATGAATTCCAATTACTACAAGAAGAAAAGTAAGGATAAAAGCAAAAACCTGAATGGTATTTGGGTTCCAGTGTACATGTTTTGATAATATGTCTTTAGTAATAACAGAGAATTTAACTGCAAGGTAGACTCCGAAAATTAAGGAAAGAAAGGAAGCTAATTCGATAAAAAGTCCGTTTGCAATTCCTTTGTACAATGCAAATACTAGTAAAGCACCTAAAATAATATCTAAAAAACTCATAATAAAAAGAGAAAAGAATAAAGAGCAAAGATAAAAGAATTATGTTGGTATCTTTGCCCTAAAATTTTAGAGTTAAGATTTTAGACTTTAGATTGAAAAGTCTAAATCTAAGATCAGAAATCTAAGATCAGAAATCTAAAAAAAAAATGTCAAGAGACACACAACTTAAAGAGCGCTGGGAAAGGCTCGTAGATATACTTTCTAATCAGTTTTCGCAAGGCGAAGATTTAGATTTAGATGCCATTATTTTTCTAATTGGAGTTCAGGAATTGGGTAAATTTCACCGAGAATACAAAAAAGATGAAAAATTAAACTTGATGCACATAGCCATTTGTCGATTGCTAGAGCCTTATGGTTTCTATGAATTTGACTATTATGATGAAGATGGTTGGCCACATTATAGAGTAAAAGAAGAATTACCGCCTTTAAAAGCGGGAGAACAATCGGTTTTGATGAAGGAAGCCATTGTGAATTACTTTATAGAAAAAGAATTAATTGATTAATTACTTTTCACTACTCACTAAAAAAAACTAAATTTGCACTCTCAATTATTGGATGAAAATGATAGACAAGATAAAAGAATATATTGGTGAAGCACAAGCTTTTTCAACACAAGATACAGCAGAATTAGAAGCATTTAGAATTAAATTTTTAGGAAGCAAAGGGATTTTAAAAGACTTTTTTGCTGAATTTAAAAATGTACCTAACGAACAAAAAAAAGAATTTGGTCAAGTAATCAACTTGCTTAAAACTTCTGCAGAAGAAAAAGTAAAATCAATCCAAGAAAGTTTAGAAAGCAAGGAAGAATCTAAAGGACTTTATGGCGATTTGACTCGTGCTGCTGAACCTGTAACTATTGGTTCTCGTCATCCTATTTCGATTGTTAAAAATCAAATTATTGATATCTTTTCAACCATTGGATTCAATGTTTCTGAAGGTCCAGAAATTGAAGACGATTGGCATAATTTTACTGCCTTAAACTTGCCAGAATACCATCCGGCGCGTGATATGCAGGATACGTTTTTTATCCAGACTAATCCTGATACTTTATTGCGTACCCATACTTCATCCGTTCAGGTGCGTTATATGGAAAACAATAAACCGCCTATTAGAACGATTTCTCCAGGTCGTGTTTTCCGTAATGAAGCTGTTTCATCACGTTCACACTGTATTTTCCATCAAGTGGAAGGATTATACATTGATAAAGAGGTTTCTTTTGCCGATTTGAAACAAACACTTTTGTATTTCACCAAAGAGATGTTCGGGAAATCAAAAATCCGTTTGCGTCCTTCTTATTTTCCATTTACGGAGCCAAGTGCCGAAATTGATATTTATTGGGGACTAAAAACCGAAACCGATTACAGAATTACCAAAGGAACCGGTTGGTTAGAAATTGGTGGTTGCGGAATGGTAGATCCTAATGTTTTGAAAAACTGTGGCATCAATCCTGACGAATACAATGGATTTGCTTTTGGAATGGGAGTAGAGCGTATCGCGATGTTGTTGTACCAAATTGGCGATATCCGAATGTTTTATGAAAACGATGTGCGTTTCTTAGAGCAATTTAAATCGATTATATAATTAAGTAAATAGTGATTGGTGAATAGTAATTAGTATGGCTATTCACTAATTACTATTCACTACTCACTCATAATATGAAAGCTGATATTACAATCCCCGAAGTAGAAAACGTATTTATTGCTGCCGTTCAAGAATGGAGCGATGATTTTATGGAGAAAGTTTGGTATGCTTATTTAGTAAACGATAGCGATTTTAATATCGAAAGTGCCATGGTGGTTTCTAAAGCTTTTGGAACTATTGATGGCGAAATGAAGAAAACCTCTATTTTGCGTCATGCTTTTGTAGAAGTTCCAGCTGTTTCGGTAGTGAAAATAGAAATGGTAGAAAAAAGTGTGTTGGCGTTGAATAACGAATTCATGCTGACTTTCTTTATTGGGAACACTTTGTATGACAAGAAATTTATCTTTAAAGCCAATTTCATAAACGAAAACAATACCGAAGAAGTGCCGATTCTATTTGTAGATGGTGTGATTGTTCGATAAGCTATTAGTTAAAAAAATATTGACCGCAAATTCGCAAATTATAAATGTGAATTTGCGGTTTTTTTATTTAGTTTGGAGCAAAAAAATTAATCCAATTTATCAACCAATTTTTTAAATACGGCTTTGGCATTTTTACCTTCGTACAAAATTTCATGAACGGCGTCAATAATTGGCGTTTTTGCACCATAACCTTGATTGAGTTTGTAGGCGCTTTTAGCGGCATAATAGCCTTCGGCCACCATACTCATTTCCATCATGGCGCTTTTTACGGTGTAGCCTTTTCCAATCATGTTTCCGAACATTCTATTCCTTGAAAAAACGGAATATCCTGTAACCAACAAATCGCCCAGATAAGCCGAATCATTGATGTTGCGTTTCATCTTGTGTACTTTTCGAATGAATTTCTTCATTTCGCGAATCGCATTACTCATCAAAACCGATTGGAAGTTATCACCATAGCCTAAACCATGCGCAATTCCGGCTGCAATAGCATAAATGTTTTTAAGCATTGCAGCATATTCAGTACCAATAATATCATCGGTAATTTTAGTTTTGATGTAATTTCCAGCTAGATTTTTGGCCACTACTTTTGCTTTTTCGGCATCACCACAAGCAATTGTTAGGTAAGACAAACGCTCTAAAGCGACTTCTTCAGCGTGGCAAGGACCCGTAATTACACCAATATTGTAATAAGGAATGTCGTATTGAAAATGAAAATGTTCCCCAACAATCAAACTCGTTTCGGGAACAATTCCTTTAATCGCTGAGAAAATGATTTTATCTTTTAAGGAAACGGTTAGTTTTTGCAATTCGGTATCTAAAAAAGCAGAAGGAATGGCAAAAATAACGTAGTCTGCGTAAGCTACAGCTTCGTTGATATCGCTAGTTAGTTTCAGTTTTTTGATATCAAACTCCACTGAACTTATGTAGTTAGGATTGTGTTTGTATGCTTTTATATGCTCAATTGCCGATTCATTGCGCATATACCATGAAACTTCAGAAAGATTAACGCAGAGCATTTTTGTAATGGCTGTTGCCCAGCTTCCACCACCAATTACTGCAAACTTTATATTTTCACTCATCTTTTTATAGTTTAACCAAAAGTACTTAAAAATGTAGTAATGAAGCAAGAGGAATTGTTCGGAATTGGATTTATGTCTTTTTAAAAAATAAATTATTTTAATTTTTTTTAGTCTTTCATACAATAAAAAGAATATTGTTTTCGTTGTAAGTTTCTATATATGAATAAATTGAGTTTTTTTAAAATGTTAGTATTAGTTAATTTAGTTTTGGTGTTATTTTAAAAGGCGTCTAAGAATAGAAATTCGAAGACGCCTTTTTTTGTTATTTAGATGTAAAGAGCAGCTTAGTAGCTCATTTCTACTATTTCTTTTAGTTTTTCTAAAGTAATATTTTGTCTTTCTCCCATTGCTTTCCAACCTCTTTCATCAAAACGATTTACAATAAAATCGGCAGTTTTGTTGTAATCTTCAGTGTATTGAGACAATTTAGTGTCTATTCCCATCGTGTGGAAAAAGGCAACTGTTTTGTTGATGGCTTCATTTGCAATTTCATCATCAGTTCCAGATAAATTAAAGATACGTTTTCCGTATTGTGCTAATTTTTCTTTTTTAGTTTCAAATAAAACACGGTATAAGTTGGGACCAATAATTGCTAATGTTCTGGCATGATCGATTCCGTACAAAGCTGTTAATTCGTGACCAATCATGTGTGTAGCCCAATCATTAGGAACTCCTTTTTGGATTAATCCGTTTAAAGCCATCGTACAACTCCACATAAAATTTGAAGCTAGGGCATAATCAGCAGGATTTTCTACTACTTTTGGACCTACTTCGATTAGCGTTTGAATGATTCCTTCGGCAATTCGATCTTGTAAATAACCTTCGTGTGGATACGTTAAATATTGTTCCATAACGTGTGTAAAAGCATCAACAACACCGTTTTGTAATTGTCTTTTTGGTAACGATTGAATCACAGTTGGGTCGCAAATTGAGAATTGCGGAAACAAAGCACTTCCACCAGAAGCTAATTTTTCCTGAGTTGCTTTAATCGTTACCACATATCCAGAATTCATTTCGCTTCCTGTTGCAGGCAAAGTCAAAATGGTTCCAAAAGGCACTGCATTTTCTGTTATTAAAATGTGTTTTTGCAAAATGTCAATTGGATTTCCATCAAAGTGTACGGCAGCCGAAATGAATTTAACACCGTCAATTACTGAACCACCACCAACAGCCAAAATAAAATCAATGTTTTGTTCCTTGATAATGGCTACGGCTTTCATCAACGTTTCAAAATGTGGATTCGGTTCAATTCCTGAAAATTCTACTATTTCAAATCCTTTAAGATTGTCAATTACTTGTTGGTGAATTCCGTTTTTAAAGATACTTCCACCTCCGTAAGCTAATAATATTTTAGCACCTTGAGGAACTAATTCGGATAATTTTTCTATTTGTCCTTTTCCAAAAACCAATTTGGTTGGATTGTATAATTCGAAGTTTAACATGTGTTTTTTATTTAAAGTTGTAAGATACTAAGTTGCTAAGGTTCTAAGTCTTTGAAGCCTTATTAACTTAGAACCTAAGAGCCTTAGCTCCTTATTTTAATTGTTGTAATAATTTTTGAGCTACTAGTTTTGATGAAGCTGGATTTTGTCCTGTAATTAATAAACCATCTTCAACCGCATAAGGTTGCCAGTTTTCAGTTTTAGAATAAATC